>Ga0164318_10003007_pt1 | contig 15851 bp, 14 predicted proteins | sample GuaBasSedimGuay9_FD_113734 | JGI IMG/M metagenome (GOLD analysis project Ga0164318, IMG submission 113734) | Subseafloor sediment microbial communities from Guaymas Basin, Gulf of California, Mexico - Guay9, Core 4571-4, 0-3 cm | ecosystem: Environmental > Aquatic > Marine > Hydrothermal vents...
GACGGCGCGACACACCAAGCACTTGAGGATATAGCAATTATGAGGACAATGCCAAACATGACAGTCATATCACCCTGCGACTACAATGAAGCAAAGAAAGCAACAAAAGCAATGCTAAAGATAATAAAAGGGCCATGCTATCTGAGATTAGGAAGAGCAAAAGCAAACATAATAACAAGAATGACAGATAAGTTTGAGATAGGAAAAATCAATGTCCTAAAGAGAGGAAAGGATGCAACAATAATCGCAACAGGATACATGGTAGAAAAAGCATTAAACGCAGCAAAAACACTGGAAAAAGAAGGTATTAAAGTGAGCGTGATAGACTGCCACACAATAAAACCTCTTGACAGAGAAATAATTCAATTCGCAAAAAGAACAAAAGCTATAGTGACAGCAGAAGAACACCAGATTGCAGGAGGATTAGGAAGCGCAGTTGCAGAAATGCTCTCTCAGGAATACCCTGTGCCAATAGAATTCATAGGCGTAAAAGACAGATTTGGTCAGTCAGGGAAAGCGGAAGAATTGTATAAGCTTTACGGGCTGGACGAGAAAAGCATAACAAAAGCAGTAAAGAAAGCGATCAAAAGAAAAGGAAGCAAACAATAAAAAAACATCACAAAAGCAACTAATAAAAGAAGAAAAACAGAAAAAGAAAAAAAACAATAATTTCAGATTATGTTCTCCTTAATCACATCAGTAATCATCCTAGTCTGCTTAGGCTGAGGCCTGAAAAAGAAAGGCTTTGAAATCCTGCCTTCAAGAATGACTGAGCCAGGACCAGGATCATCATCATAAAAAGGCTCAATAGTGATCAGAATCCTATCATAAGGCCCAATATAATTCTTATAATTGTATTCAAACTTAGCACTACCACCCATGCTGGTATAGAAAACACCAAGACTCAAGGCCTGCTCAGTATCATCGTCATACAACCAGACCTCAAAAAAGACAGGATTCTCAAAACTAGACGGCAAGTCTTTAGTATTGATTGTGACTGTTGTTCTGGGATAACCAGCTGATTCAGAACTGCGGATGTAAGCAGTCGCTCTAGGCCAAAAAGGAGGATAACCGCCCCTGCCAGTGCCTTTGTAAGGATCCAAATAAGTAGGCTGCATGTAAACAAAAGTCTGAAAACGAACAGGCAGAATCCTTGAATCAAAATGCGTGATCTTCCAAGGACCCTTCTCAGCGACGGTGACCTTCTTATCAGGATAAACTTTAGCAACAGCGAATGAGGAAAGCAGCAATAAAGCAAGCAAAACAGACACACTAAAAACTGACCTAAAAGATTTGAACTTTCTCATTTTAATGTCCTCACAAAAGCTTCAACTTCCTTTTGCCGAGCAGGATTGATAGCACCGATCAAGACAATCCTGTTAGGGGTAGGATCAAGATCAGGGTAAGGCTCTCTGCTAATACCAACAAAATCAAACTGCTGGATCGGCTTAGAGATCTGAACTTTATCCCGAATGGTTCCTCCAAGACCTCCATAAATCAGTCCTAAACTCTGCTTTCTACCAAAATCAGAATCAAACAGCCACAGTTCATACCTTTCAGCATTACCTAAAGGAGGAAGATCCCTAGCCTGAACATAAATCTCACTCTGAGGCGCTTTGTTATTGCTTTGCCATGGGCTGCTCCTTGCTCCACTGCCAAAATTACCGAACTGGCTGATCAATCTTGCAGAACCTCTAGGAAAGACCCTTAAGCCCTGCCTAATCTGAAAGCCTAAGTTATAAGGCTCAAGAACAACAGAAGTGTCTATCCTATTATAACCCCTAAAATTAGGGTCCCAATTACTGACGACATTAGGGTTCCTGCCCATGGGAGTGAATGAATTTGTCGCTAAATTAGAGGAAGGGCTTGTCGGAGATTTCAGGCCTCCACTAACCCTTGAATAAGAACTCCAAGTCCCTTTAGAACCAAAACCCCCTAAAGGCTTGCCATAAGCCTGGCCAAAATAAAGCTTTTGGGATGCAGGAGAATAATAATGTCTCCTGTAATAAGCAGACTGTCCACCATAAGCAGGAGGATAATAATAGTAAGAAAGCGCAGCGCTCACAGCAACAACAGACATAAGCAAAATAAGCAATGAACTAATCAAAATTTTAACTCTTCCCATAACTACACCTCTTTTCACAGCAATTAAAACAAGAAGAGTATATAAATGTTTTTGTCAAAAGAACGTAGTAGAAAAAGATAAAGTCATCCAGTCAGCTCTAAAAACAGCTACCCAATAATCAACAACAGACTTTTTTATAAGGTGTTGAACCATGAGGAAATATGAATTAGATAAATACCTAAACGATCCAATCTAAGAAATTTATCAAAAAAAAGAAAAAAAATCAGATCGCATAAACGACCTTGACCTTAACATTTACGTGCACCTGCTCAGGATTTATCTGAGTTGAAGGAAAATTCTCATCCATTTCTCCAGCCATAACCGCTTCTTTAGCATAAGCCCTGATGGGATAAATGTCATAAGCGATTTCCTGGATGCTCAGCACCTTTCCAAGAGTGACGCCAGCGCCAACAGCCAAAGACTCTGCCTTTGTTTTAGCGTTCTTAGCAGCGATCCTTAAGGCTTCTGATTTCACTTCAGTCTTTTTCTTATCACTCAACCCAAAATCAACACCATCAACCCTGTTGGCTCCTGCTTTTACAATAGCATCAAGAACCTCTCCAACCTTATCCAACTCATCAACAGTAACTTTTATCCTATTGGTGACTCTGAACCCTTTATCCACTTGCTTTCTTGTTTCATGATCCCATTCCCTGATCTTCTGAATGTTATAATAAGAAGTCTCAATCTTATCATGACCAATACCCTTGCTGGAAAGAGCCTGCATCACTTCATCAGAGATTTTCCTGTTCTCGTCCTGCGCAGCCTTGACATCCAAGTCCTGAGTCTCGACAGCAAAACTGATGATCGCCTCATCAGGAGCAGTGTCAAACTCAGCAACACCCTGAACAACCAAAGAGTTCAGGTCTTTAGTATTTTCTTTGTCAACAACAATTGTCTGGGGCTGAGTGCAGCCAACAAAAAAGACAAAAGCCAACAAAACAAAAACAAAATTAATCCATCTCATTTTATTTTACCTCCAGATAAGCTTCCAGCAGATTTCAGCAACCTCATCATCCTCTTTCTTCTGGCCAAAAAAAACAAAACACCCAAAAAACTAATGACTGCCAGAGCAATAAAAACAAAAAAAAGGACAGGAAAATTGGCAGTTGAAGCATGCGCAACAGGGGATCCAGTAAAAACAACATTTCCTTTTTGAGCTGCTGTTGTGGCAACGTAATTTTCAGCTAAAGCCAACCTGCCTTCATCCGCACTAGAATGAGAAATGAATCTCTGAGCAGCAGCAATAATTCCTCCGACAACACTGACTGCAAAAGTTCCCAGCAAGATCCAGATCTTTTTTTCTTCAGGATGCAGGATAGCTTTGCCCTCTTTAGAGAGCTCAAAATACTTCCACTTTCTGCCATTCTCAATGCAGTTAACTAGGCCTGCTTTTTCCAGATCCTGCAAATGCTGTTTGATCGTTGGAATAGCAAAACCAAGATTCTCAGAAAGCTCTGATTGCGTGAACCTTCTCCTATCCAATTCCTTAAGGATAGATATCCTCGTGGGACTGGCCAAAGCCTTGAAGACCTTTTGAGATAATTTAATGTCCATACAACAAAAAAAACAAAACAAGTATATAAATGTCATGAAATATTAAGGCAAAAGCCTAAACAAGCAAAAACTCAACAAGAAAAAACCAACAATCGCTCAGAGTAACAGATCAACAAACCATGACAAAAACAGAACTAGAAAAATACTCCTAGGCTGAACAAGAAGTGCACTGTAAAATGTTTTGAGCAAGGGAGAATACTCTTGAACATGAGCAATAAGCGAGGATGTCCTTAGTAACGCAGAAGCGGGGAGACTCTTGAGCTGAACATTAGGCGTCCTGTTTGGACGCAAACAGATATTGTTGCTGTTTTATTCTGAAAGAAAAATCGCAGAGTTATTAGCAGGTTTTAGGGTATAGAGTCTTTTCTTAAGCAAAAAAAATGGGCAGAAGATCTTTTTGGACTAAAAATAAGATTTGTGTTGAAAAAATCTAACTAAATACTATGCTTGGCGGCAAAGACATACTTAACTTGACTTAGCCAAATTAAAGAAAAGCTTAAAAAGAAATTACAGATTAAAGCAAAACATGGCAAACAAAACAGTAAAAAGGAGAAGAAGAAGGGCTGCAAAGATAAAGCCACGAAAGAAAAGGCCAAAGACATTCAAAACAGAAGAAGCAGCAAAGGCATATGCTGAAAAACACAATATCAAAGATTATAAATTAGTGAACATCAGAAAACCAGGCAGTTCTGACAAGAAGATTAGAATTGTAATCTAAGGAATACAATTTTTTTTTGCATTCCATTATTTCCTATTTTATTTCACTTTTTTTGTTTTACTTTTGCTTAATTCAAACATCAACTCAACAAACAAAGCAGCGCTCCAAGCCTGAGACAAACAGCCTTTAGAACTTAATTTTTGCGCATCACTAAGCTCTGCATGATGGCCAATAGCGCCCATCTTAAGAATTTCTTTTGAGCTAGCTTCTGCAATCTTGTTAATGTAAAAAGAAAATCTCTTTTTTCCAAACCTATGCAAGACAATTGCAGCCAGGTTATTGATCCAAAACCAAGAATCGCCATTATGGTAACTTTCAGGATTCTCGCCAGTATGCGTCTTATGAAAAAGGGAAGAGCTTTTATCAATTGTCGAGAGGCCGCCCCAAGGAAGCCACAACGTTCTCAAAGCATTGTCAAAAACTTCACACCATTCTTTTCTGCTCAAGAGCTCTGGATAAACATAAGCAGCGATAAAGACATTAGGCCTGACAACATTACCTCCAACACAACCAACACAATCCTTCAAACGCCCGTCCCTGAAGAAAATTTTTCTGACATCAGCTCTTAATTCTTTACCGAAATTTTTTATCTTTAGAACATCAGCCAATCTGCAGCCAGCAAGAACAAGAGCATTAACCTCTAAGGCGCCCCTGCGTTCAAGAGAATCCATCCAAGTTGACTGATCAGGACCATTTAGAACAATCCCATTAGATAATACTATCTTCTTCAAATTATCCTTCAACACCCTCTTGAGCTTAGTTTTTTCAGACCTATTCAAAGAATCAAGCATCTCCTCAGCCCTCAGGAACAGCCACCAAGAATCTGACATTATTCCAAGAGGAGTTCTCAGGTTAATACCAGAAAGCCTGTCAAGCCATTTGAAGACAATCCTCTTAGCAAAATCTTTCTTGCCAAGCAAAAATAAAGCTTTGCTTGAGATCAGCTCATCCCTTGCCCAAGAATAAACAAACCAAGGAATGCCTGCTAAAAGACTATCATCATAACTCAAAGAAAACAAACTTCTTGCAGCGGCTGCGGCAGCTGCTGTCATAAAGTCAGGAGATTTATTTACTGCTGTTTTTCTAAGTTTAGCACTTTTGACACTTTTGACAGGTAAGACAGGCACAACATCTTTAATCCCTTCTGCGAAAGACTCGACAACAAGCTCTTTCTGCAACAATAACTTATCTAAGCTTTCATGGAGGATTTTCACTTTCTTAACAGCATCAGCCTCATCAAAGGAAACACTCATGCAAGCGCTTCCTGAGATCCTGCCCAGACGAAAAACAAACCTTGAGAACGGCGGACTGTTCCGCTCCAGATCAAAAGGATACTCATGCTTAACCCATTCCTCTGAGAGAGAAAAAGAAAAATCACCTCTGATAGCAAGGAACAAAGAGTATTCCTCGCCAGAAGGCTCTTTAGGATCATTCACCTTACTGAACCTGACAACCACACAATAGTCTTCAACATTGCCAAAGTGATTGCCTTTAATAGAAACAACATAATGCCTGCCCCACGCCCTCAAATCAAAGATCCTTCTACAATCAAGGAAAACATCTCCGTCTGCGCGAAAATAAAACCCACCCTCAAGACAGCAGGCACATTCAAGATTCTCAATAAAAGAAATTGTCCTGAACCAATCATTACCCAACCTTGCGAAAAAACCGCCAAACTTTGAGCAAGGGCTTGAACTAAGAAAAACAAAATCACCATTAAAACCATCAATGAAATATTTATTCTTCTCCACGATAAAATCTTGCAGCATCTTCAGGCAAGACAGTGTTGATGACAAAACCTCCTCCTCTCTCAAACCCTCCCCAAGTTGCGATCTGAGGCATCACAACAATATGAGCGTGCAGTCTTGAGCCCTTAGGAGCATAATGAATTGCGAAGCAATAACTGGCGTCAAGCTTCTTGAGTCTTGCTAAAACTTTATACAATAACTCAGCTGTTTTCTCAAAATCAAAATCCTCAAACCTTTCCAAGTGAGATTTAGGAAAAATCCAGCATTCGTAATTATAGACAGAAGCATAAGGGCAAAAAGCAATACCAAACTCATTCTCAAAACAGAGCCTTGGCGAATGCTTCTCAGCTTCAATTATCCTACAATAAGGGCATTCAATGAACTTGTTGCTTGCAGAGACTTTCTTAGCAACAATAGGAGGGATGAGGCTTGTTGCGATCACCTGGCTGTGAGAATGGATAATACTTGCCCCTGACTTAGCACCAAAATTCTTGAAGACAAGAACATACTTTATACCATCTTTCTTCCCTAATGCAAGGATCCTTTCAGAATAAACCCTCAACAGCTGAGCAGTTTCTTCTACACTGAAATCATGTAATTGTTTTTCGTTGTTAGGGGTCTCTACAATGATCTCATGGAAGCCAAAGTTAGAAGAGTGGACAAAGAAATCATTCTCTCTGAAGATGTCAGGAGAGCCTTCTGGAGTCAAAGCAGGGAACTTGTTCTCAAACCAACGGATGCTCCAACCAGACCCATTCTTATCAGGAATTCTTCCGATCTCAGGAGGACAAAGATGCTCATTACCAGGAGCAAAAAAATCAATTCTTTTAGCGGAAGGCACACTTAAAGAATGCTTATGTGAATGAAGTTCTCTGGGTCTGGTTTTTCTCCCAGGCACAAAATAGACCCAATTATCAAGAATGTAATCTTTACGCAATTCACCTTTACGCAATTCTTCCAAATAAATCACCTCTTTAATAAGAAAAATGCAGGACAATTTTAAAAAATTATCCAAAAAACATCCAAAAGGCTGATTAAATAGTGCAAAAAACAACAAAAAACAATAACCTTACCGAAACATTTATAAACCGCTTATAAACTATTTGGGAAATCAGCTAAAGAAAGTAGGTATAATGCTCAATGAGGGGACATACTTTGCAAAATCATTCTGACATTGGCGCTCAAATGTATTCTGTATATTCTGAACAGCTATTTCACACCCAACCACACACCCAATCTCACATCCAATCTCAAATTCAAATAAAACAAACAAGGAAAATCACAAGGGACCAAGCTGCAAGCAATACAAGCAAAAAGACAAACATAAAGAAACACAATGAAAAAGGACCGGTAGCTCAGCCTGGTAGAGCACTCGGCTTTTAATTCCAGCAATCAATTGAGAGATCAATTGAAAAGGAAACCGAGTGGTCGAGGGTTCGAATCCCTTCCGGTCCGGTTATAGTTTCAGAAAACAGGAGAAAACCCAAAATGGCAAAAAAATTTGATGTCAGAAAACACGTACTCGTGCCAAAGCACTCTTTGATCAGCGAAAAAGAAAAAAAGAGCCTGTTTGAGAAGCAAGGTTTTGCTCTTGAAAATCTTCCATGCATACTAAAATCAGATCCTGCGATAGCTGAACTTGATGTGAAAGAAGGCGATGTAATAAAGATAGTGCGTCAAAGCCCAACAGCAGGAACAACAACATTCTACAGGAGGGTCATAAATGACTAGTTACGGCAAATTATTGATAAAAAAGTTCTTTGACGAGAACGGATTCGTTAAGTCAACAATAGAGTCTTTCAATTATTTTATAGAACAAGAACTTCAGGCAATACTTGAAGAGAACAAAGAGATAGAACCGACGATCATACCGCCAAATGTGGAAAGCTTCAAGATAAGGCTTGATAAGATATGGATAGGAAGGCCAGAGATTACAGAAGCAGACGGAAGCAAACGATTAATATACCCTTCAGAAGCAAGACTGAGGAAGCTAAGCTATGCAGCTCCAATGTTCATAGAAGTAAGCTCGCACATAAACAATGTCCAAAGAGAAACATTCACGACACAAGTAGGAAGCATCCCAATAATGCTGCACAGCAACTACTGCTACTTACATAAGCTAAGCAGGGAAGAGCTAATAGAGAAAGGAGAGGACCCTGACGATCCAGGAGGATACTTTCTGATCAATGGAACAGAAAGAGTATTAGTCCACATAGAAGATTTGGGAGCAAACAAGTTTTTGGTAAGCAATGCGACAGGACCAGTGCAGTATGTTGGAAAAGTGTTCAGTGAGTATGGCCCATATAAGATACCTCACACTATAGAACAGATGAAAGACTCAATATTCTACATAAGCTTCACAAGAGTGAAAAGAGCGCCAGTAATACTCTTATTGAAAGCGCTTGGAATGATGAGCGATGAAGAATTGATGAATGCAATATTCAAGGACAAGCAGGACGATACTGTTCTGATAAACTTATTTTCGTTTGCAGATGTCAAGACACAGGAAGACGCGCTGGACAAGCTTGGAAAGATAGCGGGAATAACACAGACAAAAGAAGCAAGACTAGAAAGGATGCAAGAGATACTGGACAGATATCTGCTGCCCCACATAGGTGTAGATATGGAAAGCAGAAAACAAAAAGCATACAACATCTGTAAATACCTGAAAAAATACATAATGGTATCAAAAGGAGAACTGCCAGTCGATGATAAGGACCATTACATGAACAAGAGGATCAAGCTCTCAGGAGAGCTGCTTTCAGACCTTTTCAGGACAAACCTAAAAGTCCTGATAGGAGATATGCTCTACAATTTCCAAAGGATAGTTAAAAGAGGAAAGTTTCCAAGCGTGAAAGCAATAATAAGAGACAAACTGCTTACCAACAGGATATATGGCGCGATGGCAACAGGAAACTGGGTGGGCGGAAGAAAAGGAGTGAGCCAAAGGATGCAAAGGCTGAATTTCTTAAGCACGATGTCTCATCTGCAAAGGGTAGTGAGCCCACTATCATCATCACAGGAGAACTTTGAAGCAAGAGAACTGCATGCAACACATCTAGGAAGGCTCTGTCCAGCAGAAACACCAGAAGGAACAAACATAGGACTAAGAAAAAATCTCGCGTTATTATCAATAGTTTCAGGCGAAACAAAAGAGAAAGATGTGATTCAGGTAATGAAAAGCATAGGCCTGAAGGAGGTCGGCCAATGACAGAAGTCCTGCTGAACGGAAAATACATAGGGGATGTAGATGATGCGAGAGAGTTCGTCGAATCATTCAAGACACAGAGGAGGCAAGCAGCCATATCCTACCAAGTGAACATAAGATATGATGAAGGTATCGATCAAATATTCATTGATTCAAGCAGAGGAAGAGTGATGAGGCCATTAGTCGTGGTGAAGGACGGCATCCCTCTCCTGACTGAGAAACACATAAAACAATTGCAAAGAAACGAGCTGAGTTGGGATGAACTAGTTAAGCAAGGAGTCATAGAATTTCTTGACGCTTCAGAAGAAGAAGACGCTCTTGTTGCGTTCAAAGAAGAGGACTTGACGCCGAAACACACACACTTAGAGTTGTCACCATTAGTGATGCTGGGATTGACAGCAAGCTTGATCCCTTTCGGAGATTACATACAAGGGGCGAGGCTGATCATCGGAAGCAGAAACATGAAGCAAAGCACAGGCTTGTACACAGCTAATTACTTGTTGAGGATGGATATGGACGTAAATATGCTGCACTACCCTCAGATGCCAGTCACAAAAAGCATAATGCATGATCTCTCAGATTATGATAAGCACCCGAGCGGACAAAACATAGTTGTGGCGGTCATGACATACAAAGGGTTCAACATGGAAGACGCAGTCGTTCTCAACAAAGGAAGCATAGAGAGGGGATTTGGAAGAGCAACATACTTCAGGCCAGCAGTGACAGAAGAACTAAGATATTCAGGAGGATTGATGGATCAGATATCAATACCAGATAAGGATGTGAAAGGGTACAAGAGCGAACATGATTACAGGCTGTTAGAAGAGGACGGAATAGTCTATCCAGAGGCTGTTGTGAGAGAAGAAGACGTCATCATAGGAAAAGTGAGCCCTCCAAGATTCCTCAGCTCGATGGATGAATACAGCTTATCAACAAACATAAGAAAAGAAAGCAGCATTTCCTTAAGGCATGGGGAGAAAGGGATAGTTGATTTCGTGGCAATAACTGAAAATGAAGAAGGAAATAAATTAGTTCAAGTGAGAATTCGCGACCAAAGAATACCAGAGATAGGAGATAAGTTCGTCAGCAGGCACGGACAGAAAGGAGTCGTAGGATTGATAGTTCCAGAGAGTGACATGCCCTACACTGCAAAAGGCATAAGGCCAGACATAATATTCACACCACATGGGATCCCAAGCAGAATGACTGTTTCGCATTTACTTGAACTGCTCGCAGGCAAAGTTGGCTCATTATCAGGCAGGTTTGTTGACGGAACCACATTCAGCGGAGAATCAGAAGAAGAGCTAAGGAAGGAGCTGCTGAGCCACGGCTTCATGGAGAATGGAACAGAAGTCATGTATAATGGAGTGACGGGAGAAAAATACCTTGCAAGAATATACATAGGAAACATGTACTATCTCAGACTGAAACATATGGTAGCAAACAAGATACAGAGCAGAGCAAGAGGACCAATACAATTGCTGACAAGACAACCAACAGAGGGCAGAGCGAAAGAGGGAGGTCTGAGACTAGGAGAGATGGAGAAAGACACATTTGTCGCTCATGGCGCAAGCCTGTTACTAAAAGAAAGGTTTGACTCAGACAAGACAGTCGTGCCAGTGTGCGAAGGATGCGGAATGATAGCGATGTATGATCACATAAAGGACAAGAGATACTGTCCGATCTGCGGCGATAATGCAGAAATAAATGATGTGGAAATAAGCTATGCGTTCAAGCTGATACTAGATGAACTGAAGGCATTAGGTATAAGCCCTAAGCTAAAGCTTAAACCAAAATACTAAGGTGGGTAAATGGCAGAAGAAAAAAACAAAACTGAGAACGAGAAAATACAAGAAAACACAGAGATAAAACAGAAAGATGCAACAAAGAAAGCAGCGAAGGAAACTGCAAAAGTGCAGGAAAAAGAGACAAAAGAAACAGAACAAGAGAACGAAGGGACCCAGCCAGAAGAAGAAAAAATAACAAAGATCGAGAAACAAAAACTGTCAAGAGAAAGCATAGAAGCAATGCAACAGCACGTCTTCAAGCAGATAAGCAGCATCTCATTCGGAATACTCAGCCCAAAAGTGATCAAAAAGATGGCGATGGCCAAAATAGTGACGCCAGAACTCTATGATAAAGAAGGCTATCCAGTGGATGGAGGCCTTATGGACGTAAGGTTAGGAGTCATAGACCCAGGCCTGCGATGCAAGAGCTGCGGAGGAAAACTCAAAGAATGCGTGGGCCACTTCGGATACATAGAATTAGCCAGGCCAGTTATTCATGTAAAGTTTGCAAAAGTCATACAATTATTGCTCAGAAGCTTCTGCAGGGAATGCGGCAGGATATTGATACCTCAGGAGAAAATAGGGAAGTATAAAGCATACCTTGACAGGATAGAGAAAGAGCATGGAATAGAGAAAAGATGGATTGCTGTGAAAACAATAATAGACAGCCTGAAAACAACGACAAAATGCCCTCACTGCAAAGCAAAACAACTGAAGATCACTCTGGAGAAGCCAACCACATTCATAGAAGGAGATAAAAGAATAACTCCTGTAGAGATAAGAGCATTATTAGAGAAAATAAGCGATGAAGATTCTGAACTCTTCGGACTCAACCCAAAAACAGCAAGGCCAGAATGGACAATCCTTACATTGCTGCCAATACCGCCAGTAACAGTAAGGCCATCAATAACACTAGAGTCAGGAGAAAGAAGCGAGGATGACCTGACGCATAAACTGGCAGACATCGTGAGGATAAACCAAAGGCTATTTGAGAACATCAACGCAGGAGCACCAGAGATTATAGTTGAGGATTTGTGGGATCTCTTGCAGTATCATGTCACAACATTCTTTGACAATTCAATATCTCAGCTACCGCCGGCAAGGCACAGGAGCGGACAGCCACTCAAGACAATAACAGAAAGAATCAAAAGCAAAGAAGGAAGAATAAGGCATAATCTGGCAGGAAAGAGAACCAACTTCTGCGCGAGAACAGTCATCTCACCAGACCCAATGCTTGGAATAAATGAGGTAGGGCTGCCGATGGTAATAGCCAAAAAACTCACAGTACCAGAAACAGTGAATGACTGGAACATGGAATACCTGAAAAAATTCATAGAAAATGGCCCAACAAAATATCCAGGAGCCAACTATATAATAAGGCCAGATGGCAAAAAGAAAAAGATAACAGAAGAGACAAAAGAAGCATTGTTAGAAGAGATCCAGCCAGGCTATGTTGTAGAGAGGCACATGATAAACGGAGATGTAGCATTATTCAACAGGCAACCAAGCCTTCACAGGATGAGCATGATGTGCCATAAAGTAAGAGTGCTTCCAAACAAGACACTGCGGTTAAATCCAGCAGTGTGCAATCCTTACAACGCAGACTTTGACGGAGACGAGATGAACCTGCACATACCTCAGACAGAAGAAGCCAGAGCAGAAGCAGAAATACTGATGGAAGTCCAAACACAGATCATAAGCCCAAGATACGGGCTAAGCGTCATAGGCTGTATACAGGATGCAATATCAGGAAACTATCTGTTGACCAAAAGAGGAAAAATGTCGAGAGAAGACGCAATACAATTACTATGCACAGTGGGCGTTACGGACTTCTCAAAACTGCCAAACAAGCAAGAAGTGAGCGGAAACGAAATATTCAGTTGTTTGCTTCCTGACGATTGCAATTACATAGGGAAAACAAAGAGGGGAGACGAAGTAATCATAGAGAATGGCAAAATAAAGAAAGGATACATAGACAGCAAATCAATAGGAGGAGAAGGAGAAGGACTGCTGCTCAGGACACTGCACAAGAACAACGGACCAGCAGAAACAGTGGAGATACTGCATAAGATCGAGAAATTAGGCTGTGAATACCTCATGATAAACGGCCTTACATCAGGATTATCAGATGAGGACATGCCTGAAGAAGCTGTGGAAAAAATAAACCAGATACTGGCAGAAGCAGAATCAGACGTGAAAGCAGCAATAGCACAATCAGAAGAAGGCACATTAGAAGCATTCCCAGGAAGGACAGTAAAAGAGACCTTAGAGCTAAAGATCCTGGAAAGATTGAACAAAGCAAGAAACGCAATCGGACAAGTTGTCAAAGATAATGTGGATGACCAAAAAAACCTGACAGTTGCGATGATAAACTCTGGTGCGAGAGGCAATATCCTGAACATAGTGCAGATGGCTGCATGCGTAGGACAGCAAGCGCTCAGAGGAAAAAGAATAGAAAAAGGCTATAAGGGAAGAACGTTGAGCTGTTTCCCAAAAGGTGATCTGGGAACAGAAGCTCACGGATTCATAGATGTAGGGTTCAAGCAAGGGCTGAAGCCTTCAGAATTATTCTTCATAACAATGACAGGAAGAGACGCGCTTATGGACACAGCGCTGAGAACACCAAAATCAGGATACCTCTACAGAAGATTAGCGAACACCCTGCAGGACCTGAGAGTCGAGTACGATGGAACAGTGAGGGATGCGAACGGAAGGATAATACAATTCAGTTATGGAGAAGACAACATAGACGTGTCAAGATCAGAGAATGGCATGATCGACGTGGAAAGAATAAACAAATTAGTATGAAGGATATAAAGGATCAGGATAAGCAGATCATTAAAAAAAAACACAAGGTGAAAAAAAAATGGTTCATAAGGATCTTCAAGAATATGTGGGCAAGCTGCCAGAATCATTGATAAACAAGATAGAAGAGACTTGTCCGGCAAGCAAGATAAAAAAAGTAGCAAAGAAAGTCTATGATGAATACGAAGCAGCAAAGATCGATCCTGGCGAGAGCGTAGGATTAGTCGCTGCGCAGAGCATCGGAGAGCCAGGCACACAGATGACTTTAAACACATTCCATTTTGCAGGAGTTGCAGAGATGAATGTCACAATGGGTTTGCCAAGGATAATAGAAATACTGGATGGGCGAAAGACGATCAAGACACCAATGATGGAAGTCTTCCTAAAATCACCATACAACAAAGGAAAAGACATAAGAGAGATAGCAACACGCCTCAAAGAAACAAAAATGGCAGAAGTGGTGACAGAAATCCAGATAGACCTTGCAGAAATGAAACTACACTGCAACATGAACAAAGAAAAACTAAAAGAGCTCGGAAAAAACTTAAGCAAAGTCACAGAAATCCTTGCAAAAACATTCTCAAAAGAAGCAAAAGTGAAGACAGAAGGGGAAGCAATAACATTAAAGCTCAAAGAAGACAATTCAATCAACGAATTGTACAAGCTAAAAGAGAGAATAAAAGAAGTTCCGATATCAGGCATAAAAGGAATAAAACAAGTACTGCCAGTAAAACGAAGAGATGAATTCCTCATAATAACAGCAGGAACAAGCCTAAAAAAAGTCCTTGAACTGGATTTTGTAGACGCGACAAGAACAACCAGCAATGATATCTATGAGATCCTATCTGTGCTTGGAGTTGAAGCGACAAGACAAGCAATAATAGATGAAGTATATAAGGTCATCGAAGCGCAGGGCCTGAATATAGATATAAGGCACATAATGTTAGTTGCAGACACAATGACTGTATTAGGAGACGTGAAAGGAATAACAAGGTATGGAGTCATAAGCGAAAAAGCATCAGTGCTGGCAAGAGCCAGCTTTGAGACACCAATAAGGCACATTGTCAATGCAGCACTAAAAGGACAAGTGGATCATCTGAACAGCGTAGTGGAGAATGTCATGCTCAACCAAGCAGTTCCAGTCGGAACAGGCCTGCCAGGGCTGAAAGTCAAAATAGTAAAACAATAAGCAATAAAACAAAAAATTAAAAAAATAAAAAACAACGTAAAGGAAAAATGGCAAAAACAGAAGAATTAACAACAGATCTGAGAAAAAGGATCGCAGAAAACAAAGTGAAGATAGGCGCGCAAGAGACAAAAAAGAAACTGTTGAACAAAGAGCTGGCAAAAGTAATCCTGTCAAAGAACAGTTCAGAAAGCATGAAAGAGGACTTTGAGAAATACTGCAGACTGACAGGCACAGAATTAGAAATAGTTGACTTGGACAATGAAGAACTAGGCACACTATGCAAGAGACAACACACAGTTTCAGTCTTAGGAGTTCTTAAATGAAGAAAGTATTTGATATTAAATCAATGCAATTCATGACAATCTTCGAGAAGATAACAAGAGTAACTCCAAAAGACTGCATAATTCAAGACAACCAAATAATATTCATTGTGGACATGAAAGACGTTGGAACAGCAGTCGGCCAGAGAGGAGCGAATGCAAAAAAACTTGAACAGAAACTGAAGAAAAAGATTAAGATTGCAGGGTATAGTGAGGACGTAAAAGAATTCATCAAGAGTCTCGTAGCACCATTGCATCTTGAATCAGTAGAGCAGACAGACGGAATAATTGAGATGACAGCAAAAGATTTAAAAAGCAGAGGCTTGCTCATAGGAAGAAATGCCTCAATATTAAGAGCATATGAGGAGATAGTCAAAAGGTTTTTTCCGATAGA
>Ga0164318_10003008_pt1 | contig 15851 bp, 15 predicted proteins | sample GuaBasSedimGuay9_FD_113734 | JGI IMG/M metagenome (GOLD analysis project Ga0164318, IMG submission 113734) | Subseafloor sediment microbial communities from Guaymas Basin, Gulf of California, Mexico - Guay9, Core 4571-4, 0-3 cm | ecosystem: Environmental > Aquatic > Marine > Hydrothermal vents...
AATTTAAAATATGAGGTAATACATGAGGGACAGATGTTTGTTTGTGGAAAAGCCAAATTTCAAGTGATTAGCGCGAATCATGATGATTTAAATGAAAACAATAATTCTTTAGTTTTGTATGGGATTATAGGCGGTAATAGATATTTGTTTACTGGAGATATAGAAGAAAAAATAGAAAATGAATTAGTTAAGAAATATTTATTTCAATTAGATGTCTTAAAAGTAGCTCATCATGGGTCAAATACATCTAGCATAGATACATTTTTAACTATGGCTAAGCCTGAAATAGCTGTTATTTCAGTTGGTAAAAATAATTCATATGATTTTCCTGGTGAAGACGCTTTAGATAGGTTGATAGATAATGTTCATAATATATTTAGAACCGATGAAGATGGGACTGTAACTATCTATTATTCATATATATCAAAAATCAAAATAATAGAAACATATAGACATAATAATCGCAGAAAGTATATTTTAAGCCAATTATAAAAAATAATATTAAATATGATATAATATACTTGGTGGTTAAATGAATCCAAACTGTATTTTGCTTTATGGTGATGATCAGTATACTATTAAAAAGCAAACTGATTTAATTTTAAAAAGCAGCGGTATTTTCATCCAAGATATTGAAATATATGACTATGAGGAAAATGGTTTAGAAAGCGCAATTCAATCTGCGATGACTTTACCTTTTTTGGCAGAACAAAAAGCAGTTATTCTTAAAAACTGTGTTTTTTTGACTGACAAAAAAAATATATCTATAGAAGAATCTAATATATTAAAACAGTATATAAGTTATGTGAATCCGACTACGATTTTTATAATGACTGTTAATTCATCAAAATTAGATTTTCGTAAGGGGTTAGTAAAATATTTATCAAAGAACATCGAGAACAAACAGTATTCTAATAAAAACAACATAGACCAAATTTATGATTATATTAAAAGCGAAGTTGAGAAAAATAAACTTACAATTGATTCATTAGCTTTAACACAGTTTGTAAATCGTATAGGCAATGATTCCGAAATGTTAGAGCAGGAATTGGAGAAACTAATCACATACGCTTTAGATAAGAAACATATCACTTCAGATATGGTATACGAGATAGTTTCAAGAGATATTGAAAACAATATCTTTGAATTGGTCAATGCATTTTTAGAGAAGGATATCAATAAAACAATGGAAATCTATTCTGATTTAAAATCAATTAAAATCGATCCTATTTGGATGTTAAATGTTATTGTGAATAAATTTCAAGAGATTCTTTATACTAAGGAATTATTAAAATCCAAATATAGCCGCGAAGATATTATGAAATATTTTAAGGCTTCTAGAGGTAGGGTTTTCTATATGATTCAGAATGCTAAAAATATTGATTATAATCAGTTAGTTCACTTATTAGAAAAATCTGAAAAATTAGATTATCAAATTAAAAGTGGACAAATTGATAAATCATTAGGACTAGAATTATTTCTTTTAGGCAATGTATAAAAAAAAAGCCTCTTGGCTTTTTTCTTCTTATAGACTATTTACTTTACGTGATAAGCGAGCTTTTTGTCTATTAGCGTAATTCTTGTGATGAATACCTTTCGCTACAGCTTTATCTAATTTTTTATAAGCTAAACTTAGGTTTTCTTTTGCTTTTTCTAATTCATTGTTCTCTACAGCTACTTCAACATTCTTTAAAGCAGTTTTTAAAGATGATTTGAATGAAGCATTTGCTAAACGACGTTTTTCATTTTGTAGATTACGTTTCATTTGTTGTTTGTTATTTGCCATTATAACACCTCCATAGTTAATCGCGTAAATATTGTAACAAATAAAGGTTAAAATTGCAACAAATAAAAATCAATATTATATCAATATAATTGAAAAGGTTTAGACATTTTATTAAATAGGTTGACCTTTTCATGAAAAAAATAGATAATATTAGTAATACAAGAAAAAAATATGTAGGAGAAGAAGATGGCACTTTTAGAACAAAAAGGATATACTTACTCAAAACAACCAAATATTGGTTCTAAATTGCTAATAAGCAATGGCTATTTAGGTTATCGGGGAACTCTAGATGAAGCTGATTCATCTGATTTAGTTGCGCTCAACTTAAATGGACTATATGATGGCAATGTTGAATACGAATCAGTAAATGCTTATAACCCCTTATATATTATGTTAAAGGCTGATGGAATTAATTTAAATCCAAAATCTTTTAGACCAAAAAAACACATTGTTTCATTAAATACTGAAACAGGAGTTTTCCGTCGTCAAACAGATTTTAAATATGGAAATATTGAAGTAACAATAAAAAGCGAAAGATTTGTAGATCAAATTGATAAAAACTTAATGTATTCAAAATTCACCTTTAAATCTTCAAAAGAAATTGAAGCGGAAATATATTCTGGAATTGATACTTCTATTTGGAATATTAATGATATTCACTTGAAGAGAAGTAAGATGGAAAAATCCGAAGAGATGATTATTATTCACTCTAAAATAAAACGCAGTAATTTAGATATATTTGTTGGTGTTATGGAAGAATATAGCTTTAAGGCAAATGACACACATAAGACAAAAAGTATTTCTAAATACAAAATTAAATTAATACCTGGAAAAGAATATAATATTATAAAATATGCTGGAGTAATTCATAGCGATTCTTTGGGAAAAGAAAATCTAATTGAAAAGCTTCAAAACGCAAAAAAAATGGGCTATAAAAAACTGCTTAAGAGAAATATCGAGTTTTGGAATAAAGTATATGAAATTTCTAGAATTCATATTTTTAATAATGACAAGGTAAAAGAACAAGCTGATTATGCAGTTTATCAATTGATTTCTCATAGACCATATTCAGATAATACCTCTATACCTCTTAAGGGATTATCTGGACAATATAATCAAGGAGGCATAAGCTGGCAAACAGAAGTATTCTTATTACCATTTTATATTAATGTGGATACTGTAAGTGCTAGACATATGATAATGTATCGCATTAAAGGATTAGAAGAATCAATAAGGCGAACTAAAGAATATGGGTATTTAGGAGCTTTGTATCCTGTTTTATCAGGGTATTCAGGAAAAGAGATAGATTCAAGAGAGATTAAAAATATGATTCATGTCAATGGATCTATTATCTACGGAATTTATCAATACGTTGAACAAACAGGAGACTATTCTGTTTTATTTGAAGGCGCCTTAGAAATGATGTTAGAGATGTGTCGCTTTTATATATCTTACGCTACTTTAAGCGATAATAAAAAACATTATGACTTCTTAAATGTTTATGGTCTTGATTATACACATGGAGATGTAAATAACGAAGCTTATACAAATCAAGTAATTAAGTTTGCACTTGATTCTTTGATTAAATCAGTCGCATTTGCGAAACAAACAGATAAGGCTGAAGTAAAAAAAATATTTGATGAACATGGTTACGATGATTTAATAAAAGAAATAAGAGAATTGAGAAGAAGATTATATACAAAGAAAGAAAATATAGAATATTTAGTTGAAAGTTTTGATGATTATTATGATTTAGAAGATAAAAAGATATCAAGGCTTAAAAAAGCAAAGTATATTGAAAAAATGAAGGGCATTAGTTTTGATAGAACTAGCTATATAAAGAATTCCAATGTATTGGTTATGTTAGCTTTATTTAGTGAAGAATTTCCTAATATTGTCCATAGAAAAAGTTATGATTATTATATAAGACGTTCAGTTCAACCAGATATATTCGCTAAGATTATGTATATATTAGAAGCTTGCGAAATTGATTTAGTTGAAGATGCATATGAAATGTTTGAAGAATTAGCGAATTTAGATATTAGTAATAATAATTTATTCAAAGATGGATTAAATTTAGTTTTATTAGGTGGTATTTATATTACTCTAGTATATGGTTTTGCGGGAGTAAAAAGATATACTTATCTCGTTTCATGTGATTATAATATTCCTAATAAAATTAGTAGAATTGAATGTGCTTTAAGAGTGATGGATAATATTGCATATGTTAAAGTTAAAAGAAACAGCGCAAATGTAAAATGGACAGAATTTGAAGAAGATGAAGATTAATTGATTATTTTGATGCTATAGCTGATGGATTTGATATTACTTATTCAAAGCTAAATCTAGAAATTTTTATGATAGATTCAAAAAAACTTGGGTTAGAACCAAGAGAATGTATGGTTGTAGAAGATGCTTTTTCTGGAATAGAAGCTGCTAAAGCAGCTGAAATGATAGTTGTGGCTATACATAATGCAAAAAAGAGTCTTCTAGCTGATTATCGTATGGATAATTTACTAGAAATATATAAAATAATTGAAGGAGAATAACTATGAAAAAGAAATCATTATTTGGATTGATTCTATTATTATTAGGAGTTTTATTGTTGTTTGATAAATTTGATTTCGTTAAATTTAATTTGTTTTTTTCTGGTTGGTGGACATTGTTTTTAATTATCCCCGCACTTCTATCTATGTCTAGAACTGGTATTACTATTGGAAATGTTGTTTTGTTGGTATTAGGAATTGGATTTTTGTTAAGAGAAAATGGATGGGATATTAATGGATATATTATTCCAGCTATATTTATTGTACTTGGAATAGGAATAATTGTTAGAAAATGATGTGTATCTTTTGTCAAAAATATAAAGATCATAAAGATATTATTTATGAAAACAATACTATTTTTGTAATATATGATTCTTTTCCTGTTTCTAAGGGACATTGTCTTATAATACCAAAAAGACATATTCCTGATTATTTTTCTATTAATGATGATGAATTGAAAGATATTAATGAAGCTATTAAACAAATGAAAAAAATAATAGACAAAACATATCATCCAGATGGATATAATATTGGAATTAATAATGGTCATGCCGCAGGACAGACAGTATTTCATTTACATGTACATTTAATTCCGCGTTATCTTGGAGATGTTTTAAATCCGCGCGGAGGGGTTAGAACGGTTATACCGGGGAAGCAAATTTATTAGCTTTCCTTTTTTTTTGAAAATGAACACATTTTTCATGTGCTTTTCATATGAAATATTGTATAATAAATATGTTGCTTCGCAAGGAGGTATTTAAATGAAACGAAAAACAAAAATAATATGTACAATAGGCCCAGCAATCGATACACCTGAAATGATAAGTAAAATAATTGATGCGGGAATGAATGTAGGTAGACTTAATTTTTCTCACGGAACTAGAGAAGAACATAAAAAAAGAATCGAAATGATTCGTAGTATTTCTGAAAAGAAACATCGCTATATCGGAATTATGGCTGACACAAAGGGTCCAGAAATTAGAACTGGAGTATTTGAAAATAATAAAGCAGTATTTAAAAAAGGTGATATTGTCACTATAGTTAAAGAAGATGTAGTTGGTAATAATGAACGTTTTCATATTACTGCATTAGAATTATTTGATGATATTGAAGTTGGTGATTTTTTATTAATTGATGATGGCAAGATAAGACTTGATGTAATCAGTAAGGATAAAGATTCGTTTAAGTGTAAGATAGCTAATCCAGGTACTATTAAATCTCGTAAAGGAGTAAATGTTCCAAATGTTAAATTGTCTATGCCTTATATTTCTAAAAAAGATGATGAAGATATAAGATTCGCAGCTAGAGAAAGACTTGATATGATAGCTTTATCATTTGTGAGAAGAAAAGAAGATGTCCTAGCTGTTAGAAAAATATTAAAAGAAGAAAACTATCCTAAAATTGAAGTTATCGCTAAAATAGAAAATCAAGAAGGTGTAGATAATTTAGATGAGATTCTAAAAGTTGTGGATGGTATTATGGTTGCTAGAGGAGACCTTGGTGTTGAAGTGTCTACTCAGTTTGTACCAATTTATCAAAAAAAGATTATCGCAAAAGCAAATGAAGTAGGTAAACCTGTTATAACAGCTACTCATATGTTAGAATCAATGATTAATTTTCCAAGGCCTACAAGAGCCGAAGCTAGTGATGTAGCTAATGCTATTTTAGATGGATCTGATGCCATTATGTTATCTGGTGAAACAGCTGCGGGAAATTATCCTATCGAATCTGTTCTTACAATGGATACGATTGCTAAAGCAATTGAAGATACAATATCTTATGAAGATAGATTAGAAAAAGCAATTCAATCGAGTTCACATACTGTAAATGACGCAATAGGAATCGCCGTTAGTCAAGCTGTTATGACCCTGCCTAAAGCAGAGGTGATAATTGCCTTTACTGAAACTGGTGGTACTGCAAAAAGAATGTGCAAGTTTAGGCCTAGTAAACCTATTATCGCAATTACAGATAGTATTGAAACCTGTCGTAGATTGTCATATTATTGGGGTGTATTTGCGACTATGTCAGATGATATTTCTAATCTTCAAACCCATGACCAAGTAGCTATGAAAGTGGCTAAAGATTTTGGGTTTAAAAAAGGTGCTACTTTGGTATTGACTTCAGGATGGGGTCAAAAACATGGTAAAACAAATACCATGAGAATAATTGATATAGAATAAAATATATTGTATACAAAAAGCCAGCTTATGCTGGCTTTATTAATTATTCAAGGTTTAATTTAGAATTAATTTTGGTGAACAAATTTCTAATCCATGAAACAAACTTTGTGTTTCGCACAATCCAATAAGTGCCCTCAGCTAAAGCCATTCCAACAATCAAATCAATTATATAATGTTGTTTTAATGTTTGAGTTGAAATAATGATAGATAAAGCTATAACCCAAATAAGTATTTTATATTTTTTAGGAATTGTTTTATCATGTCTTACCCCTATAATTGTAATCCAACTCATCAATGTATGCATTGATGGAAGAGCATTTCTAGGGCCAGCAGCCTGATAAATAAGCATTACTATTTTTTCAGTAAAATTCAAATCAGTTCTTGGAGTTAAATAATTATCATTGAGAAATAATCCAGAAGTAACTCGCCAAGCTTCAACGTCAGATTGAAAGAAAAAATACCAAAGACCGCAAATAATAAAGGTGATAAAAATAACAGCTAAAATATTATAAAAATTATCTTTTGAATAAAAAGCGATAATGAAAAATGCAGATACCCAAAATGGGTAAGCAATGATATAAGGATAAATTGTCCAAGATAGAAAGGGAACTAATTGGTTAAATTTTAAAAAGATATAACTGTAGTCTTTTCCAGTATTACCAACTATATCTGCGTACATTTGATTACCAAAATATGAAATAAATAGTAATAAAGCAGTAAGTATAAATGGAATGATTGCATATGTAAATCTCTTTTTATTCATGTTTTCACCTCATTAATAAAATTATATCATAACTTAGCTATTTATAAATATGTTTTATCTCAATGTTATGTTTTTCATTGAATATGTGAAACATTTGTGATAAAATCAATACAAATATATATAACTATAGGAGGCAATAAATGTTTGGACTAAGAAGCGATGGTAAAAAGATTAAACATATAGATCCATTAATGAGAGTAGTTCCACATATTATGTTTCAAAGAAATGACGCAATGGTTATGCAATCACAGGATTATGATTGTGAAAACATCGATAAATATATTCATGATAAGCGTGATAATGAAGGTATTCGTTTTACATATTTAGATATTTTAGTTACGGCTATTGTTAGAACGCTTGCCTTAAGGCCTAAAATGAACCGCTTTATAATGAACGGAAGGATTTATAAGAGAAATCAAATACAAGTATCATTTGCGATAAAGAAAAAGTTAGTTGATAAGGCTGACGAAACAACGGTGAAACTTACATTTAAAGGAACTGAAAGTATCTATGATATTAAAGAAATATTAGACAAAGTTATTAAAGAAAACAAAGGTATGGATAAGACAAATGATACTGATAAGCTTGCAAAATTACTAACAATGGTACCTAACTTCTTCATTAAAGTAATGGTCCGTTTTTTGGTATTCTTAGATAAACACGGAATGATGCCAAAATCAGTATTAGAAGCGAGTCCATTTCATACATCAGTATTTTTAGTCCATTTAAAATCAATAAAAATGCCACCTGTATTTCATCACATTTACAACATAGGGACAACAGGGATATTTATTTCTATTGGACAAGAAAAATATGAGCCAGTTGTAAAAGATCGTCAATCAAAAGAAATCGTTGTGAAAAAGATGTTAAAAGCTGGAGTTGTAGTTGATGAACGAATAAGTGATGGATTATATAATTCTTTATCTTTAAGAGTATTTAAAAAATTTATGGAAAACCCTTATATTTTAGATGAAAGATTAGATCATATTGAAAAGGATGTTGATTAATGTATGGATTGGTTTATGCTTTTTTTAGGATTTGTTATAGCTTTTGCTTTTATTTATTTTGGCATTCGTTTTACCTTTTATCCCGTTAAAATGGTAGAGTATTTACAGAGAATGAAATTTAAAGAAACTGGTCAAGTAGATAAAAGAGCTAAAATAGTTTCAATTATAATGGGAGTTTTATTATTAATTGCTGGATTGTATTATTTAGCTTATGTAATCCTCGCAATAATTTATTCATCATAAAAAGCAGATAAACTGCTTTTTTATTTTGCTAATTTTCTATTGTCTAATTATCTTAAATCTGTTACAATGATTATGGTACTAAAATTTCGCCAAATACGGCTTTTAGGCGGTGATTACATGAATTTGCTTAAAATTAATAACCTAAAAAAAACATTTGGTGGTAATGTACTTTTTGACAATGTTTCTTTAGAAATTAATAGCCATGAAAAAATCGCTCTTATAGGAAGAAATGGTGTTGGGAAGACAACGTTGATTAAAATGATACTAAAAGAAATTACCCCAGATTCTGGGGAAATTTTTATTTTTAAACAAGCTAAGATTGGGTATCTGTCTCAAGATATTATTACATCAGTTGAAAATACGATGTATGAAGAATGTTTAATGGTATTCAATGATTTACTTAAAATAAAGGATCAACTAGATGTAATAATACATAAAATGAAGACAGATCATTCTCAAAAAATAATGAATCGCTATTCAAGTTTAGAGAATCAATATCAAATTCTTGGTGGTTATGAATATGAAACCATTATAGATATGTTGCTAACTAAGTTTGGGTTTAAAAAAGAAGAATATTCGAGAAAAATATCAACATTTTCTGGTGGTGAAAGAACAAGAATTGCTTTTGCGAAACTTTTGATGATTAAACCAGACCTTTTGATATTAGATGAACCAACTAATCATATGGATATTCAAATTATAGAATGGTTAGAAGACTACTTAAAACAATATTCTGGGGCTGTTTTAGTTATTACTCATGATAAGTATTTCATAAACAAGGTTGTTAATAAAATATATGAAATCGATCAACATACAATTCAACGCTATGATGGTAATTTTGATTATTATGAAGCTGAAAAAGTTAAGCGATACGAACTCTTGATGAAACAATTCCTTAAACAAAAGAAAGAAATAGCTCATTTACAGAGTTTTGTGGATAGATTTAGATATAATTCTAAACGAGCATCAATTGCACAAGATAGAATTAAAAAAATAAATAGAATTAAAAAAATAGAAAAACCAACGGATACAACTAGTTATATTAAAATTCAATTCAACACAAAAAGGCCAACTAATATTTACATATTAGAATTGTTTAAATTAGAAATAGGTTATGAAGAACCCTTAACTGAACCAATTACTTTTAAGATGAGAGGGTTTGAAAAGGTAGGGATAATCGGGCCTAATGGAGCTGGTAAAACAACTTTAATTAAAACATTAATGAATTTAGTGAAACCATTAAAGGGATCATTTAAGTTTTATAAAGAAATGAAAATAGGATATTTTGATCAAAATCAATCTCAGTTTGATGAAAATTTAACTATAATGCAAGTGATTCAAAATATATATCCATATAAAACAATTAAAGAAGTGAGAACTGATTTAGCTAGAGTATTATTTAAAGGAGAAGATGCCTATAAACTTGTATCTGTACTTTCAGGTGGGGAAAAGGTTAGATTATCTATATTATTATTAATGCTTGAAAGTCCTGATTTACTAATATTAGATGAACCAACAAACCATTTAGACTTAGATACTAAAAACATAGTTGAAGATGTTTTTGAAGTATATGAAGGACCGATTATATTTATTTCACATGATAGATATTTTATAAATAAGGTCGCAAGCAAAATTATAAGTATTGACCAGAAAATCCTTGTGTTTGATGGCAATTATACAGACTATATATCATATATTAAAAAAATAGAAAGCGAGAAAAAAGAACCTCAAAAAACAAAGAGAACAAAAACAGTAGACAAAGAGAAAAAAATTCAAAAGATAATTTTACAAATTGAAGAAAATGAACTTGAATTAGATAGGTTAAAACAACAGTTATTTGATGAAGAGATATATTTGGATAAAATAAAATATCAAAAGAAAAATGATGAAATAAAATCAAAAGAATCAAGTATTGAATCATTATATGAAGAAATTGAAGACCTATCAAAAACATAAAAAACGCATAAAATAAGAGATTTTGTGCTACAATAATAGAGGAGGTATTTATTATGCTAAACAATATGAAAATGCGTATAAAAGAAGAATTAGAGTTGAAATTAAAAGAAAGATTTAACCAGGATTTATTGGTAGTTGTCGAAGAACCGAAAAAGGCTGGCCTTGGAGATTTGTCAATCCCTGTTTTTTCTGTTGTTAAAGCTGTTAGAAAACCTCTTCCTATGATAGTTGATATTATTAAAAATGAATTAAAATTAATTAAGGAAAACATATATTTTAAGAAAATAGAAAGCATATCAGGGTTTATTAATATTACACTTGATAGAGCCAAATATTCAAAACTAGTTATTGAAGATTATGATAACAGTACTGATTATGGAAGAAGTCATATAGGAGATAATTTAACAGTTTGTATTGATTATTCTTCTCCTAATATCGCAAAACCATTTTCTATTGGGCATTTACGCTCTACGATAATAGGACATAGCTTAGGGAACATATTAGAGAAATGTGGATACAAGGTTGTTCGCATAAATCATTTAGGTGATTTTGGGACTCAATTTGGAAAGATTATCTATGCTTACTTAAATTGGGGTGATAAGGATGCAGTTAGAAAAAATCCTGTATCTGAACTTGTAAAACTCTATGTTGAATTTAATGAACGCGCTAAAAAAGAACCTAATTTAGAGGTTGAAGCGAGAAAAATCTTTAAAGAACTAGAACAAGGAAAAGAAGAATATGTTGCTTTATGGGAATATATTAGAGAAGAATCTCTTAAAGAATATATGAAAGTCTATAAATTATTAGGAGTTTCATTTGATTCTTATAATGGAGAAGCATTTTATAATGATAAAATGCAAAAAGTTATTGATGAATTAAAAGAAAAGAATTTATTAAAAAAAGATCAAGGCGCAATGATTGTGGATTTGGGTGATGATATACCACCGGCCTTAATTCAAAAATCTGATGGATCAACACTTTATATCACAAGGGATTTAGCCGCTTTGTTCTATCGCAAAAACACCTATAATTTTGATGAAGTATTATATGTTGTTGGTAATGAACAAAAATTGCATTTTATACAGTTAAAAAAAGTTGTAAGTAAAATGGGATATGATTTTGCCAAAGATATTCATCATATTAATTTTGGACTTGTTTTGCAAGATGGTAGAAAAATGTCCACGAGAAAAGGTAAAATAGTAAAACTTGAAGATGTTTTACATGAAGCTAGCCGTTTAAGTTTAAAATATATTAATGAAAAAAATCCTGACTTAGAAGATAAAGAAAAGATATCTGAAAAAATAGGAGTTAGCGCAATTATCTTTAATGATTTAAAAAATTATCGTACAAATGATTTTGAATTTGATTTAGAAGATATGGTTAACTTTGTTGGACAAACTGGACCTTATCTTCAATATACATCAGTTAGAATTCAATCTATTTTAGATTTAGCTAAAGACGTTAAAACTGAAATTGACTATAATTTATATGAAGGTGAACATTGTTTTGATATTATTAAAAATATAAGTATGTATGAAGATATTATAGTAAAAACAAAAGAAGAATATGCTCCTTCAATATTAGCCAAATACCTTTTAAATTTAGCTAGTTTATTTAATAGTTTTTATGCGAAAGAAAAAGTTATAGTTGAAGATCCTATAGAAAGATATACTAAACTTCATCTTTTAAAAATGACAAAAGATGTTTTAAATGATGGAATGAAATTGCTTGGAATGCAGGTCATTTCAAAAATGTAGACAGAGTCCATATCTTTGAGGGGGTGATTTGATATGGAAAAAACAAAACAAATTAATCAACCTAAAAAACAGATATTTAAGCTATTCTTGACAATGTTTAAATGGATGGGTCCTTATTGGCCTTTTCTAATTTTGTCTTTTAGTTTTTTATATTTTGTATCATATGCAAGAACATTATTACCACTATTTGGTCAACACATCATAGATGTTATTTTACCAGCCAATGCAGGCGAATCTAAATTGCCTACATTTTTAGCTAATTTATTGGTAGCTGATACTAAAATACATGAATTATTGCTAGCTGCTGGTATGATTGTTGCTTTAGCTATATTTAGAGCTGTATTTATTTTTCTTAGAAGATGGTCATCTGGATATTTTGGTGAAACGGTAGCCTTTAATTTAAGAAATAGATTATATAGAAAATTACAAAATGCAGATTATTATTTTCATACACATTCAGAAACTGGAGATTTAATTCAAAGATGTACTACTGAGGTAGAAGCTTATTAGCGATTTATTTCGGAAAGAATAGTTGAAGTAATGCGTTTAGTTTTATTAGTAGGATTATCGATTTGGCAGATGTCAAAATTAAACACAGATTTGACTTTTGTGTCTTTGATAATAGCGCCTATTTTACTTTCAATAGCTGTTTATTATTTTAGAAAAGTTGAAAAAATGTTTACTGTTATTGAAGCTAATGAAGGTAAGATGACAACACACGTTCAAGAAAATGTTTCTGGATCTAGAGTTGTCAAAGCATTTGCTAATGAACCTTATGAAGTAAAAAAATTCGATAATCTTAATCGTAAATTTACTGATTCTGATTATAATTTAATTAAAAAAATGTCTATTTTTTGGTCATCTACTGATTTTATCAGCTTTGCCCAATTTTGTTTGATTGCTGTATTTGGTATTATTTATGCATCAAACGGAACTATAACCTTAGGTGTTTATACAGCCTTTTTAGCTTATGCAGGTAATATAATATGGCCTATGAGGCAACTTGGACGTTTAGTAGGAGATTTTTCTAAATCAACAGTAGCTGTATGGCGTTTAACAAAAATAATTGACAATGAAGATGAATATGATGATACAGAGCCAAACCTAAAACCTGAAATAAAAGGAAATGTTTCATTTAAACATGTATCATTTAAATTTAATGATTCGATAGAAGATCAAATTATAGATGTCAGTTTTGAAGTCAAAAAAGGAAAAACTATCGCAATTATTGGTAAAACTGGATCTGGTAAATCAACATTGATGAATTTAATGGTTAGATTATTGGATTACCAAAAAGGAGAAATATTAATCGATGGAACACCTGTTAAAAATATAGAAAAACATTATTTAAGAGAACATGTAGGATTTATATTACAAGAGCCTTTCTTATTCTCAAAAACTGTAGAAGAAAATATTTCGATAGCTGATAAAAATATTTCAAATGATAGAGTAGAATCTGTTGCGAGAATTGCGGCTGTTCATGATGATATAATTAATTTTGAAAATGGATATAAAACTTTAGTTGGTGAAAGAGGAGTTACTTTATCAGGTGGCCAAAAACAACGAGTTGCCATAGCTAGAATGCTTTTAAAACCAAAACCAATATTAATATTTGATGATAGTTTAAGTGCTGTAGATACTGAAACTGATATCCAAATTAGAAGAGCTTTAAATAAAGAATGGAAAGATTCTACAGTATTTATTATTACTCATAGAATTACTACCGCAAAAGAAGCTGACAAAATTATCGTTTTAGAAAATGGAAAAATAAAAGAATCTGGAAGTCATGATGAATTAATTAAAAGAAAAGGAATGTATAAAAATATTTGGGAAACTCAATCTCGTATTGATTTTCAATTAGAGGTAGGTGATAAAGATGAATGATTTTTTACATGATGAAGAAGAATTCACCTCTCGTAAAATTGACTGGAATGTATGGAAAAAGATTTTTTCCTATATGAAGCCTTTAAAAAAATATGTTATTTTAGCTGTTTTATGTATGTTGATATTAGCTGCTACTGATGTAATTTATCCATACATTGCTAGATTTACCATAGATGATATCATTACTCCTAATATAGTTAATGGTACTCAAGATTTATCAAAATTAAAATTATTTATTGGCCTTTATTTAATATTTATGGTTATCCAAGCATCAATGGTATTTTTATTTATTAGATATGCAGGAAAAATACAAACTGAATTAGCTTATAATATTAGAAAAAGTGCTTTTTATCATTTACAAGAATTACCATTCTCATACTATGATAGAACAAGAGTTGGATGGATAATGGCGAGAATGACTTCTGATTCAAGAAATTTAAGTGAATTATTATCTTGGGGACTAATTGATATAACATGGGGATTGTTTCTCATGGTGATTTTAGTAATCGTTATGTTTATAATTAACCCAACATTAGCCTTGGTTACTATTTCTGTAGTGCCATTAATGACAGCGGTATCTATTTATTTTCGCAAACATATTTTAAAAGCTTATCGTTCAATTAGAAAGATTAATTCCAAGATTACGGGGGCTTATAATGAAGGTATAACAGGAGCTTTAACTACTAAAACTCTTGTTTTAGAAGAAAATAATTTCGATGGATTCAATGATTTAACATTTGACATGCGCACACAATCAATTAGAGCTGCGATGATTCAAGGATTATATTTTCCTTCAATGTTATTTTTGATTTCAGTAGGAGTCGCCTTGGTTTATGTAGTTGGTGGAAGTTTGGTTATTAATATAGGGCTTTCAATAGGTACACTATATTTATTCACGAATTATGTTTGGCAATTCTTTGAACCTGTTAATAATGTCGCAATGATTTATGCGAATTTCCAACAAGCTCAAGCTTCTGCGGAAAGAATTGTTTCTTTGATTGAGACCAAACCTGATATTACAGATTCTCCTGAAGTTATAGAAAAATACGGATCATTATTTGATTATAAACATGAAAATTTTGAAAAAATTAAAGGTGACGTTGAATTTAGAAATGTGAGTTTTAGATATCAAGTTGGTGAAGAGATTCTTAAAGACTTCAATTTAAAAGTTAAAGCAGGGGAGTCCATTGCCCTAGTAGGTCATACTGGAGCTGGGAAAACCACTATTGTTAATTTGCTCGCAAGATTTTATGAACCGACAAAAGGAGAAATATTAATTGATAATGTAGATTATAGAAAAAGATCTATGTCTTGGCTACATTCAAATCTAGGTTATGTTTTACAAGATCCACATCTATTTAGTGGTAGTGTTTTAGAAAATATTCGTTATGGACGCTTGGACGCAACTGATGAAGAAGTTATTGCCGCAGCTAAGGCAGTAGAAGCTCATGAATTCATTATGAAATTTGAAAATGGATATGATACTGAATGTGGCGAGGGAGGATCTAGACTTTCAGTAGGACAAAAACAGCTTGTTAGTTTTGCCCGTGCTATTTTATCAAATCCAAAAATCTTAATATTGGATGAAGCTACGAGTTCAGTAGATACCGAAACAGAAGCTGCGATACAAATAGCTATAAATAAACTATTAAAAGGAAGAACTAGTTTTATTGTTGCACATAGATTATCCACAATTGTCCATAGTGATAGAATACTTGTATTGGATAAC
>Ga0164318_10003009_pt1 | contig 15850 bp, 14 predicted proteins | sample GuaBasSedimGuay9_FD_113734 | JGI IMG/M metagenome (GOLD analysis project Ga0164318, IMG submission 113734) | Subseafloor sediment microbial communities from Guaymas Basin, Gulf of California, Mexico - Guay9, Core 4571-4, 0-3 cm | ecosystem: Environmental > Aquatic > Marine > Hydrothermal vents...
AAAAATATCCGAAGTTATGATGAGAATTCATTGGATATTATATTTTCTTGTTTGACTTGTAATTTATGTAATGAATATTGTTTACCCGAAGTAGGCGTTGAAGAGTTAATAACTATTAGTAGAACGGATATCGTCCGATCAGGAATAGATGTCTCAAAATATTCCAGAATATCAGAAAATATTAAAAAATACCATAATCCATTAGGAGAAAATAATGAAAATAGATTTAATTCAATAAAAAATATAATACCAGACGAAAAAAACACGGACACTTTATTATTTTTAGGATGTATGTCCTCGTTTAGAGAATTAGAAATAGCAAAGTCAACTATTGAAATCTTAAAAAAATTGAAAATAAAATTTATTTTGATGGACCAAGAACAATGTTGTGGCTCACCTGCAATTAGAACCGGTTTTTTGGACACTGCAATTGAAAAAATGAAGCATAATGTTAATGAATGGAGAAAACTTGGAATTAAGAATATAATTACACCATGTAGTGCATGTTATAGAACTATTTCAGAAGAATATCGAAAATATATTGAAGATTTTGATTTTAAGGTAAATCATATAGTGCAAATTATTAAAGATAACTTAGACAAACTTATGTTTAAACAATTAAAGGCTAAATTGACGTATCACGACCCATGTCATTTAGGTCGAGCGATGAAGGTCTATGACGAGCCCCGAGATATCATAAAAAAGATTCCAGACATTTCCTTTATTGAATTTGATCAAAATCGAGAAAAAAGCTTTTGTTGTGGAGCAGGGGGTGGTGTTAGAGTGAATTTTCCGGATTTGTCCAAAAAAATTGGAGTAATAAGAGTAAATAATGCCCATGAAATTGGCGCAGAGTATTTGATTTCAGCATGCCCTTTATGTAAATACCATTTTAAAAATTCAGAGAATATTGGAAAAATAAAAGTTTTGGACATCACCGAATTAATTAATAATTTAATAGAATATTAATTTCTTTAAAAAGGTAATTAAAAGTCTAAGACCATTTAGAAAAAGATTAAAAGGATATTTATTTTTTTAATTGTTTTTAGAATAAAATTCTAATGTTCTAAAAAAATTAAATGTCAGGTTTTTTAATTATTTTTTGTTCTGAAAATGCTATCTCTGGACAATTATTATTGATAAATGACCTTTTTACTGTTTTGACATTTTTATTTAAATTTTGAAAAAGATGAATTTTATTTTTTATACTATGGGGCTCAAATACAAAATGTGGCTTAATAGAAGATAAGAGATTTTTAAATTTATGAAAATAATTTATAATTCCAACATGTACTACATTAACTTTATCAATAAATTTTTGTAGCATTTTTCTTGCATAAGAATAACTTACAAATGATGCATGGTCAATATCAAATGTAAATTTTAAATCAGGTATTTCAGCAAAAAGTGATTCTAAATACTCGATTTTTGAAGATAAACGCCAACTGGAATAAATTAGATTCTCAATGGTTAAAATTATTCCATAATCATCGCAAATTTTTTTCAATTTTATTAAATTGTCAATATGAACAGATAAAGAGAAATGTAGGTTATTTTTACTAAACTGAGATGGCGCTCTAAAACTATTTTGACCGCCATGGACTAAAAAATACAATAACTGAGCAGAATCTAATTTAGAGAATAATTCAATAGCTCTAGTTAATTCCTTAAAAGAGATTTCCCTAATTCTAGGATTATAACTGGAAATATTAATGTCTCGAGTTAATGAATGTATAGATATACTATTAAAATTGTATGAAGATATAGTTTCATTTATATAAGAAACAATATCATAAGAAGGAAATAACTTAAATAGATCAGGGTGCTCAAAATTAAGTTCTAAACCATCTGCATCTGGAATTTCATCGCTTACTCTTTTACAATATAAGGGAAATGCAATATTCCAGCTATCATGGTCCATACCAATTAGATACTTAGAATTTCCGTTCAAATTAGATACCTTAATTCTTTAATAATTTTTATTTTATTTTGAATTTATTATATGTTCCTTCTCAAATAATCTTTTTGTTTTAATTAAACTTTTTTTTATTTAATTGTTTGTTTAATATTTAAAGAATTTTTGGATATTTTCTTAATTTTAGGGCTCTTCTAACGACCATATCCATTTTATCTCGCAATCCACTATCAAATTTATAATGATAAAATCGATAATCAACAGTTATTTTGTCAAATTCAATATCTTTTCGATTACCTAATGGGTCATTTATGGCTAATATAAATTTGTTTTGCTCATTCTGATATATATTTTTAACAGCCATCCAATGATTAAACAAGCCTAACATTAGACCATCGTTCACCATTTCATCTATTTTTTTAACGCTTTTTTTGTTCTTTTTTTTGATAATATAGCAACCAGTTCCATCGTTTGAATCTTCATTTGGAATAAACCTACCACCAAAGAAATATGCTAATAATTTTAACTCTAAATTTGTTTTCATGTCGTCCATATATATTCTTAAAAGCTTTTTCCTGATTATTTTTCTTTTAAAAAAGGTGTTGATAATAGAAACCATCTTTAAATCTTGTTTATTTTCATAATTTAATAACTTTTGATAGAGCTGATTTGCTAATAAAAGTTTAAAATTACTGAAATCATCACCAAACTCTTTCTTTAAATGCCAGCCTAATACCCGATTGAAACTCATTTTCAATAATAAATACCCGCAACCCAATTGCCAATTTAATGGACGATTAAACTCAGGATTTATACCTATTAACTTACAAATATCGTTCAATAAATATTGTAAATTTCCATTTTTCTCTGGATTTGCCAACATTAATAGACTACTCAGACCACATGTATTATATAACTGACGGTAATGTGGTATATCTCTCATTTGAATTAACACCATTTATAAATAAATTACTTAGAAAATTAAATTATTATCAAATTTCTTAAAAAATTTATTTCATATATCATTGATTTTTATGATTCCCTTTTACAATTTACGAATAGATTTTTTAAGTAAAATTCATAATTTATTTAGAATTTTTGAAAGTGTTATATAATTTATGTATAATAAATAAATTACGAAAATTTTAATAGTATTATCAATAAATATTTGATGTGATTTAATCGATAATTTTTTTAATTGATTTAATAGTTCTCTCTTTATCAGATAAAATTAGGTGATTCTATAGAAGACAAAATAATAAAATCAAAATCATCAGAGTTAAACCGTATTCTAGAGGATTTACTATCTTCTGTAGAGATACAAGCCGTAATTATTGCTGATTGGCAAGGGTTAGCTATGGCATCAAAATTGCCGCAGCAAAATTTTGATAAAGAGGAATTAATTGCTGCAACTACTTTATTCTCATTGACTGGGGCTGAAGATACAAGAAGAGAACTTCAAAATACACTTTTAGGTAATAAAATAAGTTATTTATTAATAATGACTGAGGGAGAAAGCCACGGAATAACTCCATACATGGTAGTCTGCCCAATTGAAAATCTTGGTTATATCGCTTGCATTTCAAATAAAAGAGAAGACATGGCTATAATGATTATGAATATGAAAAAGGCAGCAAAGGAAGTTATAGACATTTTAACTCCCCGAAAAGAAATGCATGAGATCGAAAAAGTTAGACCAGTTATTAATAAAATACAATCAATTCAAGAAAATCCTTTGAGAGATACACAATATAATAAAATTTTAAATAAAATTAGAGATTTAAAAAATATAAAAGTATCTAGTTTTATCCCACCAAGTGGATTAAAGAAAGAAGTTCCAGTACCAAAAGGGAGTCCAGCAATTCCTGCTCCACCATCATCAGAACCTAAACCCATTTCAACTCAAACTAAATTTAAATCAATCCCATTACCACCCAAATCTACTGCGTATCCACAAAATATTCAAGATAATACAGTAGCGCCCCAACAAGTTTCCAAGTTAAAAAATATTCAAGATTTTAATTCTTATGGACATAGTTATAATCATAGGGAATCATTCACCGAGCCAACGCCGCATTTACCAGGTATTTATAAAAAATTTAGAATTAAATTTCAAAATGAAAAACAAATTACATTTACTATGATCATATCTGCAATCTCAGTAGAAGATGCAATCCGTATATGCCAAGAAAAGAATCCACAATTTAAAATTGTTAAAATATTGGAAGCAAATGAAATAAGTTAATTTATTTTAATTTATACTATTATTTTGTTTTTTATTAATTCCTTTATTCTATTTTTAAAATTGTTAACCTGAATTTCAGACTATTTAAACTCCTATTCTTTTCCCATATAATATAATACCTTTATTTATCACTCCCATTAAAAACCTAATTGCCTAATATAAATTTTTTATTTTTGTATATATTCGTAATATTTTTAATCTCTAAAGAAATTAAACAATTCCAAAAAAAATATTTTTTAAAATCTACAATTTTAATAATTATCATAGAAAAATAGCAATTAATGAGATGAATTGTTATGGCAAAATTCACTGAGGATGATGCACTCGAAGCTATTGAAGGTAATAAAGAAGCAGACGAATTTGAAAGTAAATATCCAAATTGTGTAATAAATGTCGGAAAATTAAGTCCTAAAAAATCTGAAGATTGGATTAAAAAGAATAAGGGCGCAATTAAAGGAGAACCACCAAAAAATATTTGGTATGTTGAATACGAGGAATTAGACGTTGAAAAATTAATATTATACATTAATCCAAACGATAAAAAAGTAGTTGGGACTAAAGTAGAAAAATTAAAAGCCCCACCGGAAGAAGAATAAATTTAAATTATTTCTAATTATCTTAATTTTTTTTGTTTTCTATTTTTTATTATCTGAAATTATTCGTTGGGATGGACGATTATTTTTATATTTTCGCGTTTTAAAGCTTCATTAATAGCTAATTTGATGGTATCTAAAGGATAAATGCCAGATATTAATGGTTTTAATTTTATTTTGTCAATGATTTTTAGAGCCTCTTGAAAATTACCACACCTAGAACCCTGAAAATGCAACTCTTTTACAACTAATGCAGTAATATCTATTGGGACCATTAAGCCATGAGTACTTTTTAGACAAAATAAACCCCTATTCCTAATTATTTTCATCCCCATTTCAATTCCACCCGAGTTTCCAGTTGTTTCAATGACTACATCCGCACCAATATTATCTGTTAACTCCATAACTCGTTCAATATAATTTTCTTTTGTTATATCAATTATATAATCTGCACCAAGCTTTTTAGCTATGTCCAAATGTGAACGCCCAATTACGATTACATTCCTTTTTAATAATTTAGTAACTTGAAGAACCAATAGCCCAAGTTTACCAGGTCCAATTATTACTACATTTTTATGGTCTTTTTGAAGAGGCGACATTTTATATGTATTAATCGCTGCAGCTAATGGCTCAATAAAAGTGGCTTCATCAAAACTTAAGTGCCCAATTTTGTAGACATTAATATCAGGAGTAACTGTATATTCTGAGAAAGCTCCGTCTAAAAAAATCCCAAGCGCCTTTACACTCAAGCATTGCGTCCTCTGCCCTGATTTACAAAAATAACATTCTCCACAAGAAACATTTATTTCACTTGTAACTCTATCCCCAATTTTGAAATTTTTTACTTTAGCCCCTTTTTCTTCAATATATCCAGCAAATTCATGGCCCAATATTCTTGGAAGCGGTATTTTATAATCTCCTCTTATAATGCTTAAATCCGTTCCACAAATTCCTACGGCTTCATTTTTTATTAAAATATCATGTTCTCCGATATTAGGCTTGGGTATATTTTTTATTTCGATCCCTTTCTCCGTTAAAACAGCTGCCTTCATAATTAGAATATTAAATAAAAAATTAAATATATCTTTTTTTTTTTCCATTTTAAGATCATTAGTAAAAAGTTTTATTCCCATATTAAGTGAGAGATTAGTAAAAAATCTTTTAATATAAGATGAGAAATCAATTTCAAATTGGTTGCAATAGAGAAATAAATAGGTGAATATAATTGAATACTGAAACAAAAATCTCATTTTCACATAAAATTTATTCGATTATAGTAAATCCTAAACTTATTAAAATCATTGGATATTGCTTGATTGTATTATACTTTGGATTTTTAATTATTGGGGCTATAATTGCAGAATTTTTTGGTCCTGAAGGTTATTCAATAATGACACATTATATTAGTGATTTAGGTTCATGGAATTATACACCTGCCCCTTATCTTTATGATATAGCCTGTATATGTGCCGGTATTTTAACTATTCCCTTTACCTTTTATTTAGAAAAGTTTATTGCGCCTTTACCTAATACCCAAGAAGATGTAAATCTACAACACCGGTGGATATACAGATTTATGGGCGCAAACTTCTTTTTAAGTATGTTTGGGAGTTTCTTTTATATAGGTGTAGGAATTTTTAGTGAAGATCGAGATCTCATGGGAATGCATGGAATTTGTTCATATGGCGCATTTGGAGGATTTTCACTGTCGGCAATTTTTTTGGGGTTTGCAATCATTTTTGCAAAACAGGAAATTGTCCCTAAACCATTTAATTTTATTTTAGGTCTAATTGGAATATTCTTACCCTTCACTGTAGCAATATATAATATTTTATACGGTGGTCCTTTCCTTGAATGGCTACTATTAATTTCAATTCTAATTTGGTTAGTCCCCATTTTATTATTTGCAATAATACATGCCAATAAACAAATTAAAAAAAATATTCAAAAGGATTAGATTTAAACATGAAATATATTCTTGCTTTACACTTTAATTTTATCTAAAAACAATACAAAGACAATTTAATCAGAAAATTTAAACCATAAATAATTCAATTTTTTCTAATATACTTTTTAAAAATTTTATTTAATCAATTTAAAACTGGTCATCTTAATTTTAAATGAAACAATTTACCATATTTGTTTTGAATTGAAATAATTTTATTAAAAAATAAGTAAAAAAGAAAAGTTTTAAGAAAAAATTTAGTATTAAAAACATTAAACCAAGATTAGAATTAAATTTGAAAACGAAAAGAATTAAAAATACAAAGTTAAAATATTAAACAAAGAAAAACCAATAATTAAAATTAGAGTTTAAATAACAATGAGGTAATAAAATGGATATAAACGGGGTATTTGTAGAAGATACATATGCTGAAGCATTTTCAATGTGGTATGTTAGGTTAATAGTAACTGGTATAGATGAATACTGGGCAAAAACTGCTGCTACAACCTTTACTGGATATGCAGTTTCTACTATTGCATGCGATTGTGAAGCTGCCATAGAAAAAATACTAAGTCCAAATGAAACGCCAGATGGGCGTCCGGGAGTTTCGATTTTAGTGTTCGCTTCCAAAAAGGGTTTAAAAAATGCATTAATGAACAGGGTTGGTCAATGCTTTTTAACATGTCCAACCACTGCTGTGTTTGATAATTTACAAGATGAACCAGATATCGATAAAAAAACGGAAAAACCAATGATTTTATCAATAGGAAAAATGATGAAATATTTTGGCGATGGGTGGGAAAAAAGTAGAGATTTTAATGGTAGAACTATGTGGGATATACCAGTAATGGAAGGTATATTTTCGATAGAAGAATCTTTTGGAGCTAAAAAAGGAATAGCTGGTGGAAACCTCTTTATTATGGGTGATACTCAAGAAAATACATTAAAAGCAGCAATGGCTGCTGTTAAAGCTATTAATGAATTTGACGGAGTAATTACAAGTTTTCCAGGTGGAGTTTGTCGGAGTGGCTCAAAAACTGGTTCTATAAAGTATTCAAAATTCTTGCACGCTAGTACAAACCATCAATATTGTCCGACTTTAAAAAATGAAATAGAAGATTCACTTGTACCAGATGGAGTTAATTCCATTTTAGAAATAGTAATTAATGGTATAAATTTGGATATCTTGACAAAAGCAACAGGAGCAGGAGTTAAAGCTGCAGTTAAAGTTCCAGGAATAAAAAAGATAACCTCAGGTAATTATGGCGGGACACTCGGAAAATTTAAAATATATTTAAAAGAAGCATTAGAATCCTAATAAATTTCTATTTTTTTTATTTTATATTGAAAAAAAGTTTTTAAATATGAAGTACATAAAATTTAAAAACAATTATATAGATGATTAAATTCACTAAAGATTTACCAAATAAAAAAAGGGCCATTGGCTTAGCTTGGTTAAAAAGATATAAAAAATATCTTAACTACAGCGCTCGGCTGATAACCGAGAGATCCAGGGATCGAAGCCCTGATGGCCCATCACCTTTTTATTTATTGAGAAATATATTTTTATGTTGTAAATCTATATAAAATAATCTAATAAGGGGACAAATAATGAATAATTCCGAAAATTTCATTATAATAACTGGAACTAAATTAAAAGCCGCTTTGGATAGGTTTCTTTCATTTAAGAGGTTTTTCTATTCAATTCCAAAAGAAAATATAATTTTAGTAGAGGAAATAGAAAAAAGTAATTTCTTTAAAAAAATAAAAGATGAAGATATTATCCCGGAAGTGATAAATGAATATAAAAAAGTAATGGATACATCAAATTTAAACCCAATTCAACAAGAAGGGAAGGCTAAATTCTTTTTCAAAATGTCTAGAGCAATAAAATCAAAAATTAAAGATTTATATGATAAGAAAAAAATTGATTACATATTATTTGTGGGTGATCCACATATAATTCCCATCTATTGCTGTTAGTGGAAGGGTAAAGACCAAACAGATAATGAAGTAGAAATTACTTTTTTTTCAGATTTATACTATGCAAATTGTGAAGAAAATAAAGATGAAATAAATTTTCCGATAAGTAGAATCTCTGTTTCTAATGAATATAGTTTAAAAAAAATAATTAATAAAACACTATTTTATGAGAAACAAATTCACGATTACATCACGAAGGGCATACCAGAAAGTGAGGAGTACAATTGGATTAAAAAAATGTTGTTAACTTCAGATTTAATGGTCTTTCAATCAGGACAGAAATTATTCCAAGAAGTAATGGAAAAAGTCTTTGAATATGTTAAGGATAAAATTAATACACCAATTATATTAAATTCATAAAATAATGAAATAGAATTGATCCAAGAAATTAATAAAGGTGCAATTATTTCATATAATATAGGAAGAGGAGAACGAATTGGTTGGTCAGTAAATAATGGATTAAATAACAGTAATATCAAAAAATTACAAAATGATCAAAAATTACAAATAGTATTATCAAATTGTCCTAATGCAGGGGCAATTCAATACGAGCATCAAAAAGTTTTTATTCAAGAGATATTAAATTATCCGGACGGAGGAGCAGTCTGTGCAACTGGATTTTCTGAATCAATTGATCTTGATGTATGTCGTGAAATTAATGTAGACTTTTTTAAATTAATTTTTGAAAATAAATTAAATATAATTGGGAAAATACTTCAATTGTCTTCGAATGTAATGTTTGATAAGATAGCCAGTTTAAAAGATGATGAAAGTACAAAAATAGAATATGAAATTAAGAAAAAATATATTTTGACACAGATATGTAATGGAGACCCCACTTTAAGAATCCCTTTTAACCTTCCAGATTCAGAAAGTGATGAACCTTATAAGAACATAGCTCCAGAACCCGAGAAACCAGGTGAAGAGAAGCCACCAAGAGAAAAATTATTTAATGAGTGGAAGGAAAAGATTTCTGACTCATTTTTGAAAAAGTTATATTTACCTTCGGACTTCCTTAAAAATGTCAATTTAATTTCAGATGAAGCTGGGGATTTCATCATAATTACTGTAAGAAATCTTTATGAGGGTAAGAAAACAGAATCAATAGAAATACCAGCATTAGAAAATTCAGAACTAACATATTATACTGAGGAACAGATAAACAATGCAAGTCGGGAACCACCGGTATCTTTTGAAGAAAAAGTATATAAATATCCAATAGCTGGGAGTGATTCTACAAGCACATGTCCCAACTGTGGTGGGACGGGACAAGTAGAATGCAGTTATTGCAAAGGTCTAAAAAAAGTTAAAGGAACTGAATGTACTCACTGTAAAGGAACAGGGACTACTTTATGTGAACGGTGTAAAGGCTGTGGTAAAATAACAACTTTAAAAATCTTAATTTGGAAATGGCAACCTGTAGCTGATTCAAGATATTATAGCTCATTTGGCGTAGACTTTTTAAATATAATTCCAGAAGTTTCACCAGAAGGGACCAATTTTATATTAAATATTGAAAACACCACAATTGATGATTTTAACGGAAATGAAGAGCTCTACAATATTACTAAATCAACCTACCAAGATATTAAAAAATTAGCCGATGAACGGACTCAATATAATGGACTTAAAATTATCAAAATAGAGTTGCAACGAAGTGAAGCAGATCATGCACCAGTAGTTAAATTGTATTGTAAATATAAAGAAAATGAATTTGATGTCTATGTAATAGGACGACTTGATAGGAGATATATTTTTAAATCGCCGGACATTCCAAAAACATTTAAGTTTATCTTTTTTATCATAATTATAATTGTTTCTGTTCTCATATTACTATTGATTTTACATCTTTTCCATATTTTTTAACAAAAATTTCTCTTTTTTTTATTAAGAAACAAATATTCATTACTATTTTAAAGCAAAAAGTCATTAACTTAATGTCTTAACCCAAGACTTGTGATAAAAAAACTCATTTTTCACTCAAAAATACTATAAAATTTCTTAATAAATCAGCTATATTAAATGGAATTCATTATTAATAGATTGAATTTAAAAACTGAAGTAATATATATGTAAAAAAATAATAATTGTATGTCTGTTTGCTTAACATTAAAAGATAATATCAGTGAAACAAAATGGCTGAATATGACTTTAAATATAAGATTGTGGTAATAGGAGACCCTGCTGTTGGGAAAACAACATTAATGCTCCAATATACAGAAAAAAAATTTAAAGAATTATATATACCAACAGTGGGGGTTCAGGTTTCAGTTAAAAATGTGCTTATAACTCAAGATGATAGATCTGTAAGAGTGGGGTTATATATTTGGGACATTGCAGGTCAAGTTAAATTTGCAAAAATTAGAAAGTTATTTTATGAAGGCGCAAATGCATTCATTATTGTATATGACCTTACAGATAAAGATACTTTTATAAATTCTTCTAGATGGTATAAAGATATTTCAGATATTTTAGGAAAAGAAAATATACATGGAGTCTTAGTAGGAAATAAAAAGGACCTTACGGAAAAACGAGAAATATCCCAGAACTCAGGACAACTTCTTGCTGATAAAATGGGACTTTTATTTTTTGAAACTTCTGCTAAGACTGGAGAAAATGTTGATAAATTATTTATGAATATAGCAAACAACATTTATGAAAATTTTAATAAGAAAATAGATATGGAGGATTAAAGTATGCCTTATTCATTATTAATTGTAGATTGGGACCGAATTAAAGGGCCAAATGTACGAGCAAGATATCCACCAGCCGAGCCGCATTATAACGAAGATATTCCAATGCAAGTCTTTATGATGCATACTGCCAAAGAACCACCTGAAGAACAGATCACATTGAATTTGTCTGGAACTGAAGTCTTAAGTCAATTTGTTCAATTCCAAAAGGACAATACTATGCGTCGGGTTATCTTTTTGTTATTATTAAGACCTGATGAAAAAGCTTCTGATTTTAGAAGAAAACTGATTAAATTTAAAGACGAAATTATTGGAAAAATAGACTTTGAAGAGATAAAAGAGATTGTAGAAAAATATTATAAAGAGAATTTTGCGGGTGGAATTGAAGAATTTAGCCCAGAAGGATTGAAAAAGAAATTAATTGCACAAGCTCAAACACTCTTGGAAAAAGGCCAGACGCAAGCTGCTCGAGAAATAATTGAAAAAAGTGAGCGCATTCCTCGGACGATTTTTAATCTGTTAAAACAAGCAGATAAAGCTTTAGAAAATAATGATTATTCAGAAGCTTCTAAACATTATGAAAATGTTGTAACACTTTTAAGTGAAATTCAAGAAGACGAATTAGCTGCAGAATATGCTGAAAAATCTATAGAAATAAAAGCAATTCCTAAATTATTGAACCAACAAAAAGAAATCCTTGATAAGATTCAAAAAATGACTAAAAAGGTTGATTTTAATAAATTAATTGACCTTTTAACTGAAGTATCTAAAATTTCAAATGAACTAAAACAGCCCAAAAAAGCAAAAGGATATTCAGATCAGGCGCTGGCTTTAAAGCAATTTATTGATTCTAATCCAGATAAAGGGGAAGTAGCAACTAGCTCAGAAGATGAGGTAGTTTTAGAAGTAGTTGATGATGAAGAATCTTAAATATTCTTAATTTTTTAAAAAGTCTGGAAAAATTTATGGATAAACTCTATTTATAGTTCTAGGAAATGGTATTGCGTCTCGAATATGATCCAAACCACAAATCCATTTAATTACTCTTTCAACTCCTAAGCCAAATCCTGAATGAGGTACTGTACCATATTTTCTTAAATCAATATACCATTCATATTCATTTATATCAAGGTTTTCTTCTTTTATTCTTTTAATTAATAGCTCTTTATCATGAATTCTTTGCCCTCCACCAATAATTTCGCCGTGCCCTTCAGGTGCTAAAAGGTCGGCACAATTAACCACCTCGGGATTATTATCATCAGGTTTATGATAAAATCCTTTAACCTTTTTTGGATAGTTATAAATAAAAATAGGTAATCTGTTATTTAGTGTAAGGATTTTTTCTTCTTCAGTTCCTAAATCGTTGCCCCACATTATATTTACTCCTTTTTTCTGGAGTGTTTCTATAGCTTCATCATATTTAATTCTTGGAAATGGCTTTTTAATTTCAGGTAATTTATCGCGATTCAGAATTTTTAATTCATTTTTATTTATCTCTCTAACACTTTTTATAATATATTCAATTAATTCCTCTTGATATTTCATATTTTGCTCATTATCACAAAATGGTTGCTCTGCTTCTAAATGCCAGAATTCTGTTAAATGCCTCACTGTTCGAGATTTTTCAGCCCTGAATGATGGCGCTATAACATAAACTCGTCCAAGAGAATAAATTAATGCTTCCAAATATAACTGAGAGGATTGAGTGAGATAAGCCTTATGATTAAAATAATTTAAATTAAAAAGAGTTGCACCACCTTCACAAGCAGCAGTAATTATCATTGGTGTGGAAACTTCTATAAAACCATTTTTGTTGAACCACTCTCTTGCTGATTGTAAAACAGTACTTCTAATTTTCATAATCGAAATCAATTTACGACTTCTTAACCACAAATGACGCTTGTCCAATAAATATTCTATACTTTGATCTTTTGTTATAGGAAATGGTTCAGCGAGTCCAATTATTTTTAATTTTTTAATATGTAGCTCGTACCCGATTGGACTACGTTCATCCTTTTTAACTACACCAGATATTTCTATAGAGGATTCTATGGTAATCTTTTTGGCTAATTTATATAATGACTCATCACTTTCTTTTTCTATTACACATTGAATTATATTTGATGGATCTCTCAACAATAAGAATATCCTCTTATTTGAACCCCTTATTCTGTAAACCCAACCCTTTAATATAACTTCTTCATTAAGATAATTGTCATTAATAATGTCTTTAATTAAATAATTCGCCATTTTAAAATCACTATAATTTATATTAGACAATAATGTAATAATCATTAAATAAACAAGATTTTTTCATAAAATATTTTGCTTTGTATTACCGATTATATATTAAAATAAGTAGTGAAAAAAATGATATATGAACCCCAAGCTGATAAATTAAATAAAGAAATTGAACGATTACTATTAAGATATGATTGGAATAAATTTTATATACTTTTGAAAAATTTACAAAAAAATGGGGTCGATATTCCACTACTTTTTAAAAATATTAACAATTTATCAATTAAAATTTCACGTATGATCCTTAAAAATATTCAATTACACAACATTAACTTAATTTTTGGTATTTTAAAAGAGATTAATCGGTTTGGTATTTTTAATAAAATAAAATTTGAAAAAAATTCAAGAGAGATCATTAAGTCTGAAACACGCTATTCTTTGATTTATAAATGTATTTCTGAATTATTTGGAAAAATATCTGAACCATTTTTTTATTTTATAATCAAGGAATTTCCAAAATATATAATTAATGAATTTCAAAACGATTCTATATTATATTTTGGAGATATCCATCCTTTTGGAATTGAAGATAACCTTTCAATTTTAAGGGATTTTTTAAATGGATACACAATGTTTGGATTGAATATTAGAAAAATTTCCGATTATAATAATTTTATGGAGTGGTATGATAAATATAAAAAGCCGAGCAATATACAGGGTTATTATACTCTTGAAATAATCAGGAATAAACAAATGTTAGGGACATTCCCACTTGACCTTCTTGGAAATATAACAACTATATCAGAAACCCATTTAATAAATGATTCGATTCTTTTCAGAATTAGGCAAAAAAGAGATTCAAAAAATTTTGATTTTGAATTTCCGATAGTTTCTATGATTGTTAAAGGTGGTTTGGGGCCACAAGGTAAAGGGTTCGCATATTTAACGCCATCAAATGAAATTTGTGAAATCTGCTCAGATGTCAAAGAAAATAAAGCTTATATTTTAGAATATAAAAAAGTATTAAAGCGGCAGTTTATAAATGAATTAAACAATATTATTGATAAATGGAATATCTCAGAAGTAGACAAAGAAAAAATAATAGAATTTTTGGACGCAAATATTCAATTAAATATTATAGATTCTACTCAAATTGATTATGTCTATAATAAAATAGATTATTTTTTTGATAAAATTATTCAAAATAACAACCAGATTTTAATAGATCAGTCTTTTCGAAAAAAACTCAAACAGAATGTACAAAGAATTCTATTACCTATTGAAATGCAGGATCAATTTATGGTACGCATGAACTTAATTCAAAGCGGAAAAATTGGAGAAAGTGAAGTCGCAAAATTAGTTTCATTGGGAGATGTTACTCACTATGATATGTTAGTCCAGAGATTCTTCTTTTTATCATTAATTGAATTTATGGAACGAGAAATAAGTCAAAAATAGAAATGAATAAAATTAATATATCAAACTAAATTAAATTCAAGCCATATCATAAGAAAAGGAAAAAAAAGTTCGGATCAATTAACAAGTCAATTCAAATAAAATTGACCCTATTGGGATATAAAATGCATCTTTCATTTTGATAACAACTGTATGATAATAATCAGCTAGCCCAAGAAACCCTTTAACTCTTGAATCTTCTCCTTCCTGATATTTGAAGGTAATATGGACTGTTGCTCTATTTGGGACAATAACACATCTATGATATGTCTTTGCATCAATTAATGGGACTTTCATTTCATTTACTAAAACATATACACGCTTTATAAAAGCCTCTTTATCGATTTTTGGCATTTTCTATTCTCCTATCTTTCTGTCATGTTTTTAAAGTAATTTTTTATCCTAAGATTAGCATTATTAGTTTTAATTCAAATTGAAATAACTTTATATTTTTGAATATTTAAATTTAATTAAATTTATCAATTTATTTATTTTTATTTATATAAAATAGTTATAAGTATATTCATTTCACTTTATTACAATAAAAATTTTGGTAGTTAATAAAAATTGGAAATTATTTAAGAAATTAAAGAATTTTTATGGTTTTTTTTAAATCATTTACCGCCTTTCATGATGCTTTTAAGTCTTTTAAGTTCAGACAACATTTCATCTCGAAGGCCAGAAATGGTCGGGGGAGAAGCTCCGGCTGTTGGCCCTGCACGAGGCTCAGGAGCTGGTGCTCGGGGTGTAGGTGTTGCATGAGGGATAGGTGGAGTAGAA
>Ga0164318_10003011_pt1 | contig 15849 bp, 11 predicted proteins | sample GuaBasSedimGuay9_FD_113734 | JGI IMG/M metagenome (GOLD analysis project Ga0164318, IMG submission 113734) | Subseafloor sediment microbial communities from Guaymas Basin, Gulf of California, Mexico - Guay9, Core 4571-4, 0-3 cm | ecosystem: Environmental > Aquatic > Marine > Hydrothermal vents...
CGTTCCTTCCACAGCAGGGGCAGACATCGGGGAGGAGCGGTGTGCTCGGCACCTTGCTTGAATGAGACAATGGGAAAGTGAGACACCACTCACATCACAGTGAAAAATGAGCAGTTGAAGAGAATGCATCCTGTCCTCATTGTGAATATTATATATCCTCTTATGGAATAATGAATGATGTATTTCTTGTGCTCATCTGATGAAAGGTGACGCAACAAAAACACTTTTTATACCCTGCAGTTTACCCATATGCAGCGACTGTTCGGCACCAATGGTGTGAGGGGAGTGACAAACGAGAGCATGACGGTGGAACTTGCGGTAAAGCTCGGAAAGGCCGTGGGGAGTTACGTACAGGGGAATATTGCCCTTGCCACGGACACCCGAACCTCCAGCGGAATGCTCAAAAATGCGGTCACGGCGGGTCTTTTATCCACCGGGTGCAACGTATATGATGCGGGGGTGGCTCCCTCACCTGCCCTTCAGTACTATGTGAAGCGGAGCGAGGCCGACGCGGGTGTCATCATCACCGCCTCCCACAACCCACCGGAGTTCAATGGCATAAAGGTGGTGGACGCGGACGGTACCGAACTTCCGAGAGAAAAGGAGGAAAAAATCGAGGAACTCTACTTCTCCGGGCGGTTTCAGCTCGCAGACTGGAAGGAGATCGGAACGCTGTATGATGTTGAGGTTCTCGACCTGTACATGGATGGCATCCTTTCGCAGGTGAATGTCGAGCGGATAAGAGAGAGACGATACCGGGTGGTGCTGGACTGCGGCAACGGGGCAGCGTGTGTGATCATGCCGTACATACTCAGCCAGATGGCCGAGGTGGTGACGCTCAATGCACAGCCCGACGGCACCTTCCCGGGAAGGAATTCAGAGCCCACGGAGGACAACATACGGGATTTGATGAGGACGGTGAAGGCCATCGGCGCTGACCTGGGCATCGCCTATGATGGGGATGCGGACAGGGCCATCTTCGTGGATGGGGAAGGAAGCTATGTATACGGGGACAGGAGTCTTGCCATTGTTGCGGGATATATGGTGGAGAGGCACGGAGGGACGGTGGTCACGCCGGTATCCACCTCAAGCTGCGTGGAGGAGTATGTGAGGAAAAAGGGAGGAAATGTGGTGTACACGCGGGTGGGGGCACCGATAGTGGCGCGCAAGATGATTGAAATAGGCGCTCTCTTCGGCGGCGAGGAGAATGGTGGCCTCATCTTTTCCAATCATCAGTATTGCAGGGATGCGGGGATGGCAAGTGCCGCAATGCTTGAGGTGATGGCAGCGAAGGAGCGCACGCTTTCAGAATTGGTGAAGGAAGTACCGTCATATGCCCTGGTGAAAACAAAGGTGCGGTGCGAGAAGAAGGATATCATTGAACGATTGAAGGAAAAGATACAGGAGGGACGCTGCGATTATACCGACGGTATCAAGGTATATACTGAAGATGGATGGGTACTCATGCGGCCATCCGGCACTGAACCGATACTCCGCATCTATGCAGAGGGCAAAAGCGAGAAAGAAGCGCAGCAGCTGATTTCCCGGTATCGCAGCCTGGTGGAGGAGGAACTGAAGTAAAACTATTCTTCCTTACGGTACCTGCTTGCCTGTATGGCTCTTTTCAACACTCCCATGAACGTGTGGTATTCCCACTTGGAGAGCATGGCCCGCCCTATGATTCTTCTGAAAAGAATGGATGCCTTTTCCTTTTTGAAGGAGGGGTAGCGGGTGACATCGAGAAGCTCATCGAAAAATTCGTACAGTTTCTGCCTCTCATTCCCGCTTGCAAGGATAAATTCATCTGGTTCATGTAAACTTGCGAACATTTCATAAAGAACTGCACATACCGCATGGGAGAGATTCATCGATGGATATGCATCTGAGGTGGGGATTTTCACCAGCACATCGCACTTCTTTATTTCCTCATTGAAAAGTCCGTAATCCTCGCGTCCAAAGGCAACGCCAACGGTTCCCTCAAGTTTTCCTGCCTCCTCTGCAAATGTTCTTGCGGTCATTGCCTTTCTCAGGTGGTGGCGGTCGTCCCTGCTCTCTATTGAGGTGGTTCCCGCCAGATAATCCACCATTTCCACCACTTCATCAAAACAGGATACCACCTCTGCATCGTCGAGAACATCCTGGGCATGCATTGCAAATTTCCTGCACTCATCATCATCTATGGAAAAGGCGGGATTCACAAGAATGATGGTATGAAAGCCAAAGTTCTTCATCACCCTGGCCACTGACCCAGTGTTACCTGCATACTTGGGTTCAACCAGTATGACGGAAAGTTCCATTATAAACTGAATATGTATACCAGTATCGGATCCGTTTCCTCCATGAGGCCCGCCCTGTTGTATGCACTGGCATACAGGTATCGGTATCCGGTGGCGCCGCGCCAGAGCCACTCATAGGGATAGGCGGTGTCGATATTCTGCACGATGCCGTTCACGTAAAAGGAAACATTCTCAATATTTGAATGGCTGTCAAAGGCGGTCGCCCTCACCACAATCCTTCCGATGATGACTGCAGTGCCGGTGGCCATTGGCCATACCTGCCGGTTGAAGAGATACAGGTATCCCGGGAGGGGCCGCTGCAGGGTGATGGAAGGACCCGAGGTATCTATTTTCACCGTGGCGGATTTGGTGGTCTCGATGTTCCCCTTATCATCGGCGCTGTAAAACTCCAGCAGGTGGTTGCCGTCGCCGGTGATTAAAAACGGGCCGGTGTAGCTGTTCCAGCTCCCTCCGTCCACACGGTAGTTCGTGTAGGCCACCGCGTCTCCATCAGGATCGGTGGCGGAAAGGGTCACATTCACGGGACCGAGATACCAGCCGTTTTCCCCGGTGGGTGTGGATGGATTGAGTGTATAGGACGTTATCGGAGGATTGTTTGCCGTTGATATGCTCACGGTCAGATAGTTGGACCAGCCGCTCTCCGCATTGTTCGTGTCCTTTGCCTTCACCTTCACATAGTATGTTCCTGCGCTGCTCCATGCATGCGAGGCGCTGCCGGTGAATCCCGATGAATAGGGACCGACCCATCCGCTGTTGCTGGAATCGCCCCAGTCGAAGAAATAGTACACATTGTCGCCGTTCGGATCGGTGGTTGCAGAGGAATAGGTATATGACACGCCTGTGACGCCTGATGTGGGGCCAGAGGGCTGGCTGGGTGTATTGGGAGGACTGTTGGCACTGGTGATGGTGAAGTGGTACACAGCGCTCTTCACCGCATTACCAAAGTTATCCTTTGCATAGATGGTGTAGTTGTATGTCCCCACGATGTTATAGACCTCGCTTCTGTAGTATGTGGTGCAGTGAATGTAATTCATGGTGAAATTGGCAAAGGAGGAATCCGGATAGATAACCTCCAGATATACACCGGCTATTCCCGCTCCGGTATCTTCGGCGGTGCAGCTCACATTGACATACCCGCCTGCCGTCTGGGATGAAGGAACCGCCACGATGTTGGAAAGGCTGGGCGGGGAAACATCCACATTGTAGGTATAATTATGGGTTGCTTCCTGGTTTCCCGCCACATCATCGCTGTAATACTCCACATAATTTATTCCTGGCATGGTGAGAGAGAATGACCCCGAATAGCTGGAAAAATTGTTGTCCTTTCCCACGCCGGTTCCCGGTGAAGGATGCCATGAGCCGTTCCATATGCGGTAGTAGGTGCCCGCCACACCGGACATGGCATCACTTGCAGAGATGGTGATTATGGAGGAAGGAGAGATGGCATTTCCATAGGAAGGCGATGCGCTGATGCCTGTGGAGGGGGCCTGAAGGTCAGCACCCGCTTCCTCATCCGCGGATACCGGTGGAGATTCCACATTGCTGGCATTGTCCTCGGCAACGGTGTAGAACTGATAGTAGCCGGAGCCGGTGAATGTGAATGAAAACTGCCATGGTGCCGCATAGTCTGGAGGAGAGAACTGAATCCATGAACCCCAGGTACTGTTATCTATGCTCACCCGGTAATATAGGGTCACCTTCTTCACGCCGGAAAGCGAATCTGATGCCGATGCGTTGATCACTGTTGATGCACTGGTATGCCAGTACGGCATCGCATCCACGCTTGAGGTGGGTGCCGTTGCATCATATCCCGCATTCTCATCTGCGGATGGCGGAGCTCCTTCAACGTTTCCGGCATTATCCTCTGCTATGGTGTAAAATTCATAGTATCCCTCTCCATCCGGGAAAGTGAAAGTCCACTCCCACGGCGATGAGGTATCATTGGCAAACAGGTTCCATGCACCCCACGATGAGTTGTCGGTGCTGTACCGGTAGTAGAGCGCCACCTGCTTTACGCCTGATGCATCATCCGATGCGGTGGCGGTGATGGAAACAGGAGTGGTGATGGCGGTGTACCAGTACGTCATGGCATCAACACTTGATGAGGGAGGTGTGGAATCGTCTGTTTCGAAGGTGAGGGTCACATCATCAATGGCCATGTAGAGGGTTCCATTGTAGGTGAAATAGAGGTAGAACGGGTCAGGCAGCCCGAGGGCAGAGGCATTGAATTGATATGAATAGTGTTCCCACGTCGTGGCGGCCAGAGTCGTGTAGGTGGTGAGCGTGGTGGTTCCACCATTGGTGGTGTTATTGTCACTGTCAACGCCCACGCCTATGCTCTCACCCGCACCTGTGGAGTAAACCCAGAAGGAAAGATTATAGGTTCCTGGGAGTGGATTGCTGATTGCCTGGTCGCGCAGCAGGTGATCGGCGCCTGAAACACCATCCTGCACCTGTGCACATCCGGAGCCGTCAGCGGTATGACTTCCTGCACCATTATTCCACGTGCCACCGCCGTCAATATTGTAGATTATCCAATTGCTGGTGAAGGATGCGGCGGTGAAATTTTCCGTAAATACTGTGGTGGTTGAGAGGGGTTGTGGAGGGGAACCGTCTCCATCCACTGATGAACCGGTGCTGATATTATTTACCGATATGGCACATGAGATGCCAATCAAGACCGCTAAAATCGTTATCGCCGCGCTTTTTCTCCTCATAGATAACAAATGGTAGGAGAATATTAAAACCTTTTGGGGAGAGATGCGGGATTTACGAGGAAATGCCCACCACTTTTATTTTGAACTGCACCGCCTTTCCCGCCAGCGGATGGTTGAAATCAATGGTTATTGCATCCTCAGAAACATCGGTTATGATTGCAGGAAATTCATGCCCGTCAGGTGTTTTCATGATCAGCACCATTCCCACTTCCGGCTCCTCTTCAAGTGCGAGCTGATCCCTTTCTATGCTTTCAATGAGCTGGGGGTTGATATCACCATATGCCTCCGAGGGCTGAAGGGTTATTTCCTTCTCTTCTCCTTCCTCCATTCCAATAACTGCATTTTCAAAACCCTGAATGAGCTGACCTGCGCCAACCTCAAATGTCAGCAATTCTCCCTGTTTTTCGGTGCTGTCGAAGACAGTTCCATCTTCCAGCATCCCCGTGTATTCAACGGTGACCGTATCTCCTTTTTTAATCTTCATGGTATCCCTTCAAAAAGAGGTGCTATTTAAAACCTTGGATTGGAGTCCATGCTTACTGTTTCAGCCTCTCCACACCCTCTCTTTTTCCCACGATAACCTCGTCTGCCAGATTGATGAAGAGCCCGCACTCCACCACCCCAGGGAGATTGTTGACCGCCCGCTCGATTTTTTCAGGGCTGCCCAGTTCATCGTAATGACAGTCAAGAATGACATTCCCGCTGTCGGTCACAAATCCTTTTCTGAGTTGAGGAGTGAATCCAAATGCCCTCAATTTATCCGCCGTTCTTTTCCATCCAAATGGCACCACTTCCACCGGAAGGGGAAACGAGAATTTCTTCACGAGCTTTCCTTCATCCACCACAATTATCTCCTTCTTGCTGCAGCTTGCCACAATCTTTTCGCGGAGCAGTGCACCACCGCCTCCCTTTATCAGTACCAGATCCCCATTGACCTCGTCTGCCCCGTCTATTGTGATGTCGATAACCTCGTATTCGTTGATATCGGCCATCGGTATGCCCACCTTTCTCGCAAGACGTTCGCTTTCAACTGAGGTTGCAATGCCAACAATGTCAAGACCGCGTACCACCATTTCACCAAGCCTCACAATGGCATGCCGTGCCGTTGAACCGGTGCCGAGCCCCACCACCATGCCGTCCCGGACCTGTTTTACTGCCTCGTGCGCTGCCTTCTGCTTCAACTCGTCCATACCGGTAAGCATGAAAACGTTTATAAACAGTGCATATGATAGTATTCTGCTAGGAGTGGGTGGGCGGCTGACGGCTCATCAGAGCTGAGGAAATTCCCCCCTCATTTCTGGGTCAGGGGTGTAACAACCGGGGCGAGAGTCCCGACGGCAGGCGCAGAAACGGCACAGCCCATGACGAGAATGATTTCCTGAGAATGACGCTGTCATGGGATATGGTGAAACGGCCGCCGCCCTGGAGCAAGTCCAAACACCGGCAGGGTTACCCAGAACCGCCCGGGGGTAGGACGCTTAGACAAATGCCGCCTAAAACAGAAGGGGGATTACGACCCACACCTAGCATCTTTTCTATTTGGTGAGAACGTAATGTTTGGATAGGTTTATAAATAACATGCTGTTAGTTAATAGAGGCGAAAATGAGGATGAAAGGAATTTGGGTGGTTTCTGCTGCAGTGGCAGCAGGCAGTTTGGAACACAGAGGAAAATTAGAACTTTTAAGGCATGCAACGAGAAATTTTGACCTTGCGGCCTTGGAATACCAGAAGGCGATAAAGGATGCCCTTGATTTTTATGAGGAGATCACTGGTGAGAAAGTAGATGATATGTGCCCAAAATTGAAACCTTGCGAAAATGCCAAGGTTATCGATACCGAACTCAAGGAAAAAAGGTTTCAAGAATTTTTTAGACGTATCAATGTACCAGAGCCAGAAATAAAACTTGAACTTACCATTGGGAAGTTAGAAACGTTATGGAGGGTCCACAAAGAATATAGTGAAGAAAGTGGCAAAGAGTGGAAGAGTTTTGAGGAGATTGCGGCAAGTTGCCTTAGTGACAAAGATATTGAATATTATATTGGACACTATTTGTATTTAATGGAAAAGATGAGGAGTGAAAAGCCATCCAAGAAAACGCTTGAATATCTCATGAATGCAAAGGACTATAATCCCATACCCCCGAGGGGAAGTGGGGAGAAATTCCACCCTCTTAAGGTACTCGGTCATGTACTTTGCGATTTGAACGATAGGAGATGTCTTTTCTACTACAAGAAATCCATAGAATATAATGAGTACACCGAGGATATTGAATACATGGGCGTACTGGATAATATAATCCAAATCATAGAAACATGTGTCCAAGGGTGAATTTCACCCACATTTACCTTAAATGATAAATGAATGAACTGCCGAAACAACATGATTGTTCGCCGTGTCGGTGGCCCGTATCCAGTAGGTGATATGGGCACCTGATGGAAATTCTCCCAGTTCTTTTCCGTAGATGGGTTCGTTTGACACGTTGTGCAGCGGGTCCTCCTCGTGCCGTTCCTGCACCGGGTTGTCGCCGTATCTGAACATCTCCGCTGATTGTGTGATGGTGCCGTCATCCCAGAACAGGGTAACATGTGTGATGCTGAAGGGACCTCTCTCCGTCACGTTGGCATAGATGCACACGTTGCTCGTGTTGGTGGGATTGTCCGGTTCATGATGCACATCCACAATGGAAGGACCCCAGGCATGTCCCGTCCCATTGATGGCAACATGTACGGTATCCACCATTTGTTTTCCCGAGGCATCAACGGCCCTTGCAGCAACGGTGTAATCGCCGGGAGGAAGTCCTGCGAGGTCCCATTCCATCTCCCATGAGTGTGTCCCCGATGCGGTTTTCCATTCTCCATTGATGGCCACCTCGACTTTTTCGACACCGACATTGTCTGAAGAGATGCCCTTCACTGTGATGGTCCCTCCGTTCACAATGTCTCCCTCTGAGGGGATATCTATTTTCACTGTAGGCGGACTTACATCCACCAGCGTAACCAGCAATCGGTCCTCTGCCGCTCCACATGTCGCGGTAATCTGATATGTGCCCGGCCCAAGTCCACTGGTATTCCATATATAGAACCACTCACCCCCGACGGGTGTGAGTTCGTGAGAATCCTCGTTTTCAATTTCAAGGGAGACGCTGCTTGTGGCAATACCCTCTATGGCAATGGTTTCCCCGCAGTCAAACCGGGGGTGCTCGAATATACTGGTTTCCGGTGCCACAATCTGCACGCAGTCTTTGTCTGCTTCAGCCCTCACCTCGGCTGAAAGGTCCAGCAGCACGGTACTTCTCCGCGCCGGATTTCTGAAAACCACATACCAGTCCCCCTCACTCATATTGAACCGGATATTTCCCGACCCAAAGTTCCCGTACTCGTAACACTCAAATGATTTCCCCTCCATATATCGGTTAAAGTTTTCCTCATCCACAATAAAAAACTCCACGCTGCCGGGTATCCTGTGCTCTCCCACGCCACCACTCAGTATGTTTTTCTGCAGCTGATATGCCTCTGTGGAAAATGAGATGTTGAAAAAATACTCACCGGTGTCGGAGGATGGTACGATTCGATATTCCGTTGTATTTTCCGTTTCTTCACAGGAAAAAATTACCGAAACATTTTCCTCCCCGGGCCGGTGATACATGATAACCGTATTGTCATCTTTCATGAACAGAGATTTCCACGATTCCCCCATGGGATGCCTCTGTATGAGAAAAAGACAACTCTGATTTACCCCAAGATCAAGGGTGCATTCTCCCTTCATATCGGTATAGTTCCAGATGCTGGGGAGTACCGAGTCCACCACGTCCGGCACCTGTGCATACATGTCGCATAGCTTCTGATACAGATGCTGTATAAACGGGTTTTCCCTCAACCGTTCTGGCAAATTGCTCCACAGTTTCTCGATGGTTGCCTCCCACAGCTTGTCTTTCAGCCAGCTCCAGTCCAGCAGGCCAGGAACCAGAACAATTATTCGTGCCCCGTCCACCGGATTGCCCATCAAATCCGTAACAGAGAAGGTGACGGTGCGCCGGTCACTTTCGTGAATGTACCGATGGGTTACTTCATAGATGGAATCATCTCCCCGCCACGCAAACACGGAGGACATGTTCTTTCCCCATCCATAGGTATACACATCTGGTTCATCAACGGCACCGCCGCTGTCCGTCCACCAGTTGTCGTTTTCATGCCACCCTCTCTCGTAAAACTCTCGCCATGCATGGTCTTCCCCGCGGTTATTCGCGCTCACCGAGGGTATCAGTGCGGTCCTCTGGGCGGCAACAGCCAGTGTCTGGAGTTCCCCGCACCATCCATTGTGCTCGTGAGCTATTATGTTGGGCTGACCCGGTCTGTCGCCCACCGCCTGCGCTGGAACCGTTTTTCCTATCCAGTAGCTTATCACCTCAATGGCGGTGGGATGGGCTTCGATGCTTTCCCGCCACTGCCGATTCGGGCCCTGGAAATATGCCTCACAGTCCCACAGGTACCGTATGCCCTCAAGCTTCTCGCGGAGCAGGGGGTATCCCCTGTCGCTGTGATCCGAGAGATACTCCCTCCAGAATCGCCCGTATACTGTCTCCGGATGGTCGAAGGTGATCTTAGGATGCACCACGTACCAGTAGTATATATCAGACGGGCATTCAATCTCCTTTTCCTCCCCGTTTTCCATCACGCGATAGCGTATCGTGGAATGATAGTCACCTGCCCCGTTGTCGTAATCGATAATATCGGCATACTGTATCCATTCATCGTTTTCATAGAGACACACCGCATTGGTATAGATGACATCAGGGGAGGGCACGTCGCCAACCGGTGAGCATGCTATCGAAAATGCCATTTCATCCACATACCGTTTACTTGCATTCAGTAACAGTTCCGCATAGCTCTCCCCATCGATTTTTTGGAATTGCCGTGCAAGTTTTCTCTGAATCCAGAGTGGTGCCCTTGCTACGGCATCCTTTTCCTTTTCTGACAGGTCACGGGTGCAGGGAACCACCGGTTTTCCCCGAAGCGAGAGATTTCCCGAGGAAAAATGGATGTGGTAATCTGAGCCTGCGGGAATTTCCACTTTTCTGGAAAGCTTTCCCACCATCCCCTCATCCAGTGGTGAATGCGGGGCAGGAATGCTCCTCTCCTCCTGCAGTCGCGCCACTATTCCCACAGAAAATGCACCGCCGCTCAGCAGCAGAATGACCATCATCAGGGGCACTACTTTTTTTCTCATCCACGTTTAATTCCTCATCGGTTTATATAATTTAATCCATGAGAAGGTGGTGATGATTGCACACCTATAGCGAAACTATGGTGAGCCAGTCCAGTGCCACGGGCTCGTCAATATCAATGGCAAGACCTGCCGCCCCGAGGACATACATGCCGCGTGATGGCGTAAATACACACTGCCACCCGTCCATACCATTTGTGTCCCAACAACTCTCCGTCATGTTCTTCTTGAGCGTATTGTACATGGTGAAATAGACGGTCACGATATTGCTGCTTCCTGTTGCCTCGATGTGGAGGGCGCTTCCGCCGATGGTGATCACGATGTTATTGAGGGGCACAACCTTCTCCCCATTGAAGTAAAGCCCGGGCTCTGGCTCAGTGATATGAATCCATGAATCGTGTGCCGTTGTTGCGGGAATATGCACAACGCCCAGAAGCAGAGGGATAAGGAGAACTGCAAATCTTTTCATGATAAAATAGATCGTGGTATTATAAATAGGTATTGCCCCTGCCCCGGATGTTTTGGCGGTGCAAATGTGTACTGCAAATTTAAGTATGTTTAAATAGAGGATACAATTGTGTATATTTATATGAAGTTCCTTGTCATAGTTGATGAGCCGGATGACCGGAAACTTACCATCCAGTATCTCAGAAGTGACTTTCCCGATGCATCCCTTACCGAAGTTTTCTCGGAAAAACAGTTTTATGAGGCACTGGATGAGGGGCATGATGCGGCAATTACCGATTACCAGCTCCACTGGGCAAATGGTATTCAGGTACTCATGGAACTGAAAAAAAGATGGCCACTCATGCCCGTTATCATGCTTACTGCCACAGCCACTGAGGAAGTGGTGGTGGAGGCACTGAAACGGGGTCTCGATGATTACGTGGTCAAGTCGCCCACCCACTTTGCGAGATTGCCGGCAGCAGTGAAAACATCCTTGGAAAATGCAGAGGAGAAAAAGAAAAGGAAAGAGGCAGAAGAGGCGCTGAAAAGGAGTGAGGAGCGTTACCGCACCCTTTTCGAAGGGGCAAATGATGCTATATTTCTCATGGACAGGGAAAAGTTTGTTGAGTGTAACTCCAAAACCCTTGAAATGTTTGGATGTGAGAAAAAGGAGGACATTGTTGGGCATTACCCGTTTGATTTTTCACCGAAAACCCAACCGGATGGGAGAAATTCAAGGAAAAAGGCCCTCGAACTGATACAGGCCGTTCTGGATGGGAAACCGCAAAGATTCTACTGGAAACACATAAAAAAAGATGGCACGTCCTTTGATGCCGAGGTTTCGCTGAACCGTCTAGAACTGGAAGGGAAAACGTATCTTCAGGCCATTGTGAGAGACATCACAGAGCGCAGAAGGATAGAGGAAAAACTGGAGGAGAGCGAAGGAAAGCTCAGGAATTTTTTTGAGACCACCGAGGTAGGCATATGGTGTTTCAGGCCGGGAAGACCGGTGGATGTCAATCTCCCGGAGGAAGAGATCATCAGTGAAGCGTTTCAGAGTGTATGTGTGGAGTGTAACGAAACGTATGCCAGAATGATGGGGGCGAAAAAAGAAGATCTCATTAGCATGAAACTTTCCGAAGTGATGCCCGACATGGAGGAAAACAGAGAATATCTCCGGTCCTTTATCCGCAATGGATTTCGAATTTCCGGGGGCGTTTCATATGAAATCAATAAAAAGGGAGAGGAAAAGTATTTTTCAAATTCCATGGTGGGGGTGATAAAGCAGGGAAAACTGGTTGAGGCATGGGGAACACAGACCGATATAACCGAGGTAAAAAAGCTGGAGGAATCGCTGAAGGAAAGCGAGGAAAAATACCGCACTCTGGTGGAGCAAAGCCCTGACGGCATATTTATTTCTGACATGGAAGGAAATTTTCTCTCGGTCAACAGAGCCATGTGCCAGGCTCTCGGATATACCGAAGAGGAACTCCTCTCCATGAACATATGGGACATTGTTCCAAAGGAATATCAGCAGTTCTACCGGGAAAGAACAGCAAAAATCCTGAAAGGTGAGCGGCTGGCAGAACCTGCGGAATATACAGCATATACCAGGGATGGAAAAAAGATTGTCATTGAGGTTCGCTCTGTCCCCTATGTGAGAGAGGGTAAAATCATAGGACTTCAGGGAATTGCACGGGATATCACCTGGAGAAAAAAAATGGAGGAGGACCTCAAGGAAAGTGAGGAACGTTACCGGAAGCTTTTTGAGGAATCTCCCGATGTGCTGGCTCTTCTGGAGGAGGATGGGACCATCATCATGGCGAACAAGAATTTTTCGGAACTCACTGGATGTCCGCTAAAGGAAATCATAGGAGAGCATTTTACCAAGTTTGTGGCAGAAGAGGACAGGGCACGCATGATGAAATTCCATGAGCAACGGATTTCTGGAAAGGGAAGACCACCAACCACCTACGAATACAAATGTCTGAGGAAGGACGGCACAACGCGGGATGTGGAAATAAAAATTATCATGCTCCCGGGAAACAGGACCATTTCCTGTAAGAGGGACATCACCGACCGGAAGAGAATGGAAATGGACCTGAAGGAAAGCGAGGAAAAGTACCGCATGCTCGTAGAGCAGAGTCATGACGCCATCTATATCTACCGGGGCGACAGGTTTTTATTCGTCAATGACAGGGTCTGCGAAGTAACAGGATACAGCAAGAAAGAACTTCTCAGCATGAGCATATGGGATCTGATACACCCTGATGATAGGAAGCGGGTAATGGAAATAGGGAAGAGAAGAGCACAGGGGAAAAGGGTTCCTTCAGCATATGAGGCACGGGTTGTGACCAAAAATGGTGATACGCGTTACTGCGAATTTGCCATCACCTCCATTTCATACAAAGGCGAATATGCGGTCATGGGTTCAGTGAGAGACATCACGGAACGAAAGAGGATGGAGGAGGAATTAAAGGAGAGTGAGGAGAAATACCGTTCCCTCTTTGAATCATCGCCGGAGGCAATAGCCATTGTGGATCTGGATGGTACCGTGCTTGACTGCAACAGTACAGCAGTGAAGTTGAGCGGCCTACCGAAGGAACACATCGTGGGAAAGCAGTTTACTGAACTCGGCCTGCTGAACAAAAAGGATATCCCTCATTTGATGGAACTGTTCTTTCAGAAAGTGAGTGGAAAAAATGTCGGCATCATAGAGACAGAGATACGTATTGGAGGAGAGATACGCCACATTGAAATCTTTCCTGCATTATTGAAGAGAGATAATGAGGTTTATGCCGTTCAAATCATAATAAGGGACATCACCGAGCGAAGGAGAGCCGAGGAGGCACTGCAAAAAAGCGAGGAAAAGTACCGCACGCTTGTGCAGGATGCAATAGAGGGAATCTACAGAACAACCGTAAAAGGTGATATCCTCGAAACGAATCCCGCCCTCGCACACATGCTTGGATATAGCAAGGAAGAATTCGAAAAGCTCAATGCTGCTGCCATATATAAAGATCCGAAAATGAGAGAAATGTTCGTGCAGAAGCTGCAGAAGCACGGGACGGTAAAGGATTTTGAGGTTGAGTATGTGGGAAAGGACGGCAATATTGTCATGGGAAGGGAATCGGCACGACTCACTGAAGGCAATATCATTGAAGGAATTGTCCATGATATCACTGAAGAAAAGGCGTATGAGAAACGATTGAGGGCCATTGCAGAAATATCCAATTCATTGATAGGACAGATACACCTGGACGACCTCTATGAAAAATGCCTCGAGGAGGTTATCGATGCATTTGAAGCCGACGGTGGGGTTATTTTTGAGCTAAAGAGGAAATATCTCCATCTCAAAAAATCCCATGGCATGAGTGAGGAATACACCAGGAAATACAAAAAAATAATCCTGGGTTCTCATGTGAATGGAAGGGTCGCCAAAAGCGGAAAACCAATTTTGATCAAGGATAGCTGGAGGGACAGGAGATCAACACCTGATGTGGTAGAGAGTGAGGGTTACCGTTCTGCCATGGCGGTGCCCATCATTTTTGAAGGGAAAATAATAGGGAGCATGGGCGTTCTCTCCAAACAACCCCATCATTTCTCTCATGATGATATTGCAACACTTCAATCCATTGCCAACCAGATTGCCACTGCCATAAACGCCGCCAAACTTCATAAAAGGATGGAGCGTGCCCTGGAACAGGAAAGAGAGTTTAAAATGGCCACCGCCCACTATTTTTTCAACCCCATCTGCATTGCCAAGGGTTTTCTTGAACTTGCTCTGGAAGAAGAGGATGGAAAGGATAAAATAGCGAAGGCCATTGCAGCCATAAGCAGGGTGGAAAGTGTGGTGAAAAACGTAACCCAGCGGGGTGAAATCCGTGAGTAAAATATTGCTGGTGGATGATGAAAAGGATATCCATGAAATCATAAAGGCACATCTCGAGAAAATTGAGGGGATTGAGGTGCTCAGTGCATACACCGGAGAGGCGGGCGTGGCACAATACCGGGAATTATTTGAGAAAGGGGAAAGACCTGTCATGGTCATCATGGATTTGAACCTCTCCGGAGGGGAGGATATCCAGACTATCGATTTGCATATGAAAGGCAAGGATAACAAAATGGATGGGGTGAGAGCGGCACGGGAAATACTGGCCATGGATCCGGAAGCCGCCATATGGGGATATACCGCATGGTTTGGTACGCCATGGGCGGAAAAGTTGAAAGATGCGGGAACACAGAAGGTGGTGGAACGAACGCTTCCGTTCAGGGATTTTGCAAAAATGGTGGAGAAGTTCCTGAAGAAATAATCATCGCTTATATCCTATATTCCTGAGAAACTCCCTTCTCTCCTTTTTATCGTCTTCTGTTTCCACACCCTTGCTTTTGAAGCCATCCACCACGCCCACGATTCCGCGGCCGACCCCATCCCCGTTCTGCGTCTCGTACACCAGCACTTTGACCGGGTTGGCGGTGGCGCAGAAAATGCTGCACACCTCCGGAACATTTTTGATGGCATTGAGCACGTTGATGGGATAGCATCCCTTCATGAATATGATGAAGGAATGGCCGCATGAAAGTTTCTCTGCATTGGTGACTGCAAGTTTTATCATCTCTTCATCATTCCCATCGTACCGTATGAAGCATTTTGCCGATGCCTCGCAGAAGGCAACGCCGAAACGAGCGTTGGGGACGTTGACCATTGCCTCGTACACGTCCTCAACCGTTTTGATGAAATGGGACTGTCCCAAAATGAAGTTCACTTCCGGTGGTTTTTCTATTTCTATCTCCTGTATCATGAGGTTAAATAGAAAGAAAAATTTAATGGTTGCGATTGATGCAAAATAGCCTCAGTTCACTCAATGCCGTCTTTTGTAATAAGGAAATAGGTGCTTTTTCCCTCCGGGAGGCTCCGGTGCTTGATGATGGTTGCCTTCCTTTTTTCCTTTGCGTCACCAGCCTTTTCAATCCGTATGATGGTTTTTGCGATATGGTCAATGCTTCGTCCTGCAAAGGGTTTTATCTCATCGCCTGCAGAGTACACCTGACTGGTGATGATGACCGGTATATTTTTTTTTCTCGCTTCTATCTGGAGTGTCACCAGCTGTTTTGTGAGCGAGCGGGTTGCCGCCGCCTCATTTTCGTGCATCTCGAGACGATA
>Ga0164318_10003012_pt1 | contig 15849 bp, 14 predicted proteins | sample GuaBasSedimGuay9_FD_113734 | JGI IMG/M metagenome (GOLD analysis project Ga0164318, IMG submission 113734) | Subseafloor sediment microbial communities from Guaymas Basin, Gulf of California, Mexico - Guay9, Core 4571-4, 0-3 cm | ecosystem: Environmental > Aquatic > Marine > Hydrothermal vents...
ATATTGCTGCCTTCATAACACACCCCTTTTGTTCATCAAATCAATAAATATTTTCTAGAAGATAATCGCCAAAAAACCCAAACAATTTTATTAGACATTGATTATAATAGTATATAATTTTTCATATAATAAACATATAAACTAGTATAATCAAGGAATTAGAAGGAAAACTAAATGACAATGAAAGCCCTTGTACTTGTAAAAAATTCAAAATTAAAACTTATGGATCTTCCAATGCCAGAAAAATTCACGGAGGATTCATACCTTATAAAAATATCATACGCAGGGATTTGTGGGTCAGATATACACAGAGGATTTGAAAAAGAAGCCTATCATTATCCATTGATAATGGGACATGAATTTTCAGGAGTTATAGAAAAATCATTTAAAGGTGCCAAATATAGGGAAGGCCAAAGGATTACTGTTTTTCCTCTATTACCCTGTTACAAATGCAAGGCCTGTCAAACCGGGAATTATGCTCAATGTTCAAACTATGATTATTTTGGCTCACGTAGGAATGGGGCCTTTGCAGAATATCTATACGTACCGGAAAAAAACATCTTTCCGATTCCCGATCATGTTGAACTAATTCATGCTGCTATGACAGAACCCTGTGCTGTAGCATTACATGGAGTCAGAAAATTCAATTTAAAGGGAGGAGAAAGGGCAGCAGTTTTTGGAGGTGGGCCCATTGGCAATATGGCTGCTCAGTGGTTAAAACTGAAGGGTTCTGAGAAAGTGATAGTCATAGATATTGATGAAAAAAAATTGAATATCGCGCAAAAGATGGGATTTATTCCATGCAATTCAAAAAAAACCGATCCAGTAGAGTATATATTGAAAAATACCGACGGGGAAGGAGCTGATGTATCAATAGAAGCCTGTGGACTTCCTATTACCTACCGGCAGGCTATAAATAGCACTTCAAGATTTGGTGAAGTTGTACTTTTAGGCAATATTGCAGGTGATTTCATTCTGCCACAAAAAGAAGTTTCAAATATGCTAAGAAAAGAACTTAAAGTTTACGGAACATGGAACTCAAAAATTGTACCGACAGGAATCGATGATTGGAGTACAGTATTAAAGTTCATGGATAAAGAAATACATGTTCAAGATCTAATCAGCCACATTTTCCCTCTGGAAGAAGGGATTAATGCCTTTAAGTATATTATAAATAAAGAGGGTTTTTATAATAAAATAATGTTTAAAATAGGTGCATAACCAAACTGCCGAACAGTATAATGTTAGTCTATATCAATCCGTTGCCCCTTGAAATTTTTTTTTAAAAACATTAAAAATAACAGGATAAAAACAGGTTCGGCCAGCCTGTTATTTTATACAGTTTTCATTCCATACTCAATTCAGAAGGTCATCCAGATCAAAGAACTATATTTGTAACAAGATAATATTTTTACTTTTCTATTACCAGCTTTCTTTATAAATTATTGCCATGAGCGAGAAAGAGAGCTGGGTAAAAGTAGTCCAATTTACTGCGTATTTAATTTCTGCTATAGCTCTCGTGTTTATACTCAAAACCCTGAAAGGCATTTTTATTCCGCTGGTTCTATCAATATTTTTTGCCTATCTTTTTGCTCCGATAGTCGAGTTTTTAGCCAAGTTTAAAATTCCACGAATATTAACCTTATTTGTTTTGCTTGGCATTATATCCCTATTAGGAATATTTGGTGCTCAAATAATTACCAAAAATATCAAAGAGTTTATAAAGCTATGGCCGACTTATGAATCAACAATAATAAGCAGTGCAACAGGATTTTTTAAACAGTATCTAAATATAGAAACTAAAAATTTCTTTGAAATTCTTAGAAGTGCAAGAGTTACAGACTTTCTTTCATCTCTTGTAAATAAATCTTTCAATATATTCGGAAAAATTCTTTCAACACTATTGATTCTAATTTTTATATACCTGAGTTATCATAACTACCCTTCTCTAATTAAAAAGGCTTTTCCTGAGGAAAAATCAAAATACATATTTGAAATTATAAATAACATTAATGATCAGATAATCAATTACATAATCATAAAAACAGTTATAAGTGCCGGTACCGGTTTGCTCACTGGTATTTCGTGCGCAATTCTACATATTCAATTTGCGGTGCTTTGGGGTTTCTTAGCATTTCTTTTAAATTATATACCTTACATTGGATCAATTGTAGCCATAATATTCCCAATAGCTCTTTCATTTATTCAATTTCCTCATTCATTTATACCCTTTTTAGCTGCTATTATTCTTATTGTAATCCAGCTTTTTATGGGAAGTTTTCTTGATCCTGAAATGATGGGTAATAAGTTTAACCTATCCCCGGTCGTCATTGTAATTTCACTGTTCTTCTGGAGCTATGTATGGGGAATTGTTGGAGCATTTTTGGCAGTACCTATGACTGCACTTTTAAAAATAATCTTCCAGAATATTGATTCTCTTAACTTTCTCTCAATACTGATGAGTAAAAAAGTTAGTTAGAATAGATTAAACATCCTTTAGTTTTATCGTTTTGCCAAATTGGTAAGCGTCATTCTCCGAGCTAAAAGCCTTTTGATCGATAATGAAGCATCCCTGTTTCTCCATATCATTCATCAATACAAGAAGAGCCTTCCTTGCTCCCAGTCCTCCAGATGCTATAAAAGCTATAGATCGTTTCCCGCTAATGCCAGGGACTTTGCTGAGAGCATCTCTTAATCTGGGAGGTGTTTTAGGTTTAAATGCTGCCGTAATAAAAGAGCCAACAAAGATATGACGACATGAGGCGAGACCAGAAAAGGTAGTACTGTTGTCGGGAAAAAGCATCACATTATTGCCCTGCTCCTCTAAACCCCGTTTTAGACCATTTACAAGTTTTTCTATAACCCTTTTTTCAGTTGAATAGATTATTCCGATATTCACAAAATTACCCTCCTTAAATCATGTTGCAAACCAACCATACATTATTATAATAATAACTAATTTTTTTCAAAACAACAAACCCACAATACATCTAATACAACTTTCCTTTACTTAAAAATAAAAATTATGGTAAGTGTCAGTAATATTCTTAAAAAATATATAAATGGCCACAGAAACAATAATGTCTGGTTTAAACCAAACAAAAAACTAGGTACTTTAATAGTATGGTATGTAAAAGAGGTGAAGAAACAATCAAAAAGTAAAATTAAAAATATAGATTTCTTTACACTGTAAAAAAAGTATAGTTATATTAACCACTAATTATGGTTGGTTTAAAAAAGTTATTAAAAAAATTCACAAGATTAAAAAATAAAAGAATCATCACAGTAACTATGAATCCTGTTATTGATAGAACTCTCTTTGTCCCTGATTTTACCGCTGGTACAACAATGAGAGTTGAGAGTGCAAGAATTTTGGCAGCCGGGAAAGGAGTTAATGTATCCAGGGCACTTAAATCACTTGGGATCCCAACAATAGCTACCGGGATTCTTCCAAAAAATGGATCATCCTACTACCTATCCCTTCTAGAAAAAGAGTCTATAAACTCAGATTTTTTAATATTTGACAAGGATGAACCAGTAAGAAGCAATATAACAATTCTTTCAAATAATACAAATAGTGAAACTCATTTGAGAGAGAAAGGCCCAAAGCTGGATATCGAAGCGCTGGATCTATTTAAGGAAAAATTAACAGAATTATCAAAAAGCGCCGATGCTGTTGTTTTTTCAGGCAGCCTTCCACTTGGACTACCCGACGACAGCTATGAAAGATTGATTAAAAATGTAAAACCTATTGTAAAAATTACTGCGCTGGACAGTTCAGGCCCCGCTTTAAAAATGGGTATTAAATCTTCACCTACCCTTATTAAACCAAATGAAATTGAGAGCAGGGATATTCTTGGTTTTAAACCCGATAGTATTAAAAACATACATAAATCCGTTAATGAATATATAAACCTAGGATTACACTACATAATTCTTTCTCTGGGTAAGGCGGGTCTTATTTATTCAGATGGTTCCAGCATCGTTAAAGCAAATATCAAACTTAAAAATCCAGTAAACTGCGTAGGGTCTGGGGATGCATCGCTTGCCGGTGGTCTTTTAGGAATTATGGCTGATCTACCTCCATCACAAATAGCTGCATTCTCATGTGCAATGGGAGCTGCAAATACCCTGTCATATGGTGCATGTATTATAGATCTGGAGGCTTTAGAAGATGTTTACAATATGGTTAATCTGGAAACCCTTTAAAATATGTACAACGGTAGGTACAATGAGAAAAAACATATGGTAAATATAGAGAAAATAATCAACAATAAGAAAGTCTTTCAAAATCTTTATGGAAGCAACACTCAATTAATCGATTTAAAAAAGAAGCTTCTTTTAAAATTATGGTACAAGTTTACTCTTTTATTTAATGGTAAAAGTTGCGAAAATTTATCTGTCGTTCTGGTGCCAAACAGGGTTGAAATTCTTGGGAAACATACGGACTATCAGGGTGGCAGAACTCTGCTATTAACAGGCCCAAAGAGTTTTATATCCATTGCTTACAGGTGTGCAGGCAGTGAAAAAGAAAACATATATGAATTCGTGAACTTAAATGAGGAATATGGGAAAATCAAGATTATACAGAATAAAGATAGAGGAATAAAAGTCCTGGAAAAGGGATTTGGATGGCAGTACAGTAAAACTGTTATCAATAGAATGTTGAGTAATTTCTCAACCTTCAAAATTGATCCGATAAAATCAGTATTTTACGGAGATGCTCCCGTTGGTGGAGGAACTTCTGGCTCCTCAGCAAAGCTAATTATGGATTTTTTGAATATTGCTTCAACCAACACACTCCTAAATAACAGACACTTCATTGAAACAATCATTGAAAATGGCAAACTAGCCGGCATTATATACAATCAGAAGGATGTCGATAATTTCAGACTTGCATTATCAATGTATCTTGCAAATTACGAAAATGGTCTTGACTATGGCAGATTAAAGGGAGACAGAGGGGTTGGCACCTTCGGAGGATCCGAAGATCATACTGCGATTCTACTTGGAGAAAGGGATAAAATTTTATTATCCAGCTACTGTCCAACTAAAGTTATCAGAAGGATAAATTGGCCAAAAAGATACACTCTGATTGTTGCTTTTTCCGGGAGAAAGGCAGAAAAAACAATTAATACAAGGGAAAAATACAATAGATTATCATTAATGGCATCAGAAGCTGTAAAAATACTGAATGAGATCAATCATACGAACTACTCAATGTTAAGAGATTTTTTCAAAGACCTTTCTCCACAGGAAAAACCGGATAAGGCTCTATCCCAATTAAAAGAAGCTGGATACCGTGAGCTTGGCGAAAGAATTTATCAATTTTATAAAGAAGAAGAGATTATCAATAATGCAATTGAATGTCTCTACAAAAATAATTTATATGACTTTGGTCAATATCTGGATAAATCACATGAGCTTTCAAAGCTATACTTAAAAAACATTGTGGAGGAAATAGATTTTTTACAAAAATCTGCTAAAAGATTAGGGGCCATTGGTTCATCCGGATTTGGAGCAGGTTTTGGTGGAAGCTGCTATGCACTTGTAAAAAAAGGAGATGAAGATGAATTTATTAAGGAGTGGGAAAACCTATACATAAATAATTATCCACAGTATCAAGGAATAGCACAATTTGATGTCTATCCGCCCTGTGCAGGAGCTTACTGGGAGGTAATAGATGGTTGAAAAAGCTGTAGTACTTGCTGCAGGAAGCGCTTCGAGAATGCAGGATAATATTGAGAGATATATAAATGATGAAATCGAATTAAAAGCAGTTAGAAAAGGGGAAAAGATGGCCGTACGATTCGGCAGATTCCCTTTTCTGGATTATCAGATGTTAAATCTTATCCAATCTGGCATTAATAAGGTAAATATTGTACTGAGACCGGAGGACGAATACTTTATAAATCACTACAGGGGCATAGGAAAAAAGGTTTTCCCCGAAATAGATATTAGTTTTTCATATCAAAAGCTACCAGATGGCACGGCACATGCCGTACTATCAGCCAGGGATTTTGTTGATAATGATAGTTTTCTTGTTCTAAATGGTGATAACAACTACCCGGTAGAAAGTATAAGGATGGCCAGCAACACACCTGAAAACTGCTCATCCCTTGTTGCTTTTGACGTTGAAGGGTTTAATCCATGGGTGAAATCTAGGCTAAAATCCTTTGCATTCCTTGAAATAGAGGATGGTGAGTTGATAAATATAATTGAAAAACCTGATAATCCAGAGAAGTTTTCTACTACATCCTACATTTTTACTGAAGGGAATAAAAAGATATTTGTTAAAGAGAAGAATTTACTTAGCATGAATCTCTGGTGTTTTGTCCCTAAAATAATTGAAGCCTGTGCAAAAGTTAAACGCCATGACCCAAGAAATCCTGGCAAAGCCGGTGAATTTGAATTACCCGATGCAGCTATGCTTTTAAAAAGTTGGGGAAATAGGATTATTGCCTATTATGCAAAAATGGATGTTTTAGATCTTACAAGAGCGGAGGATATTGAAATAGTTGAAAAACAAATAAGAGAAAAGCTGTGGAGCAATGTCGAGGAATTGGAAAAAAGATATAGGATAGCTCAGTAGATCATATTATTCTTTGCTGCTTTCTTCATAGATGTATCTCAAAACTAAAACTTCGTCATCAGTCAATTCTTTATTTCTTCTGGTCATAACACGTCTTGCAGTTTGAATGGCCTTATCGAAGTCATACCTCTCTACAGTTTTTCCCACCCAACTAAAGGAAGGTACATACTTATCTGGAAAATCACGAACAAAGATATTGCACATTACTCCAATAACTGAACCGGTATTTATAGATGTATTTATTGCGGTTTTAGAGTGATCACCCATCAACATTCCCATAAAAATTTTTCCTGTATCTATTTTTTCATTACCTATTTGTATCTTAATGTTTCCGTAATTATTTTTAAGATCACTATTTGAAGTTCCGGCTCCGAGATTACACCACCTACCTATATAGGAATGCCCCAAAAATCCATAGTGCTGCTTATTACTGAACGAATGTATAATCGATTCTTCAACTTCACCTCCGACTTTAGAAACCTCGCCTATAGTTGTTCCCTCATAGATTGTAGCTCCTGCTTTAATCAACGATTTTTTCCCAATATAACAGGGGCCATAAATAACTGAATTAGGCATTACCTTTGCCCCATTATCTACTATTACAGGACCATCCTCTGCAACAATAACAGAACCGGACATAACCCTGCTTCCCTCACCAATATATATGTTTTCCTTTTTAATTAAATAAACCCCTGAATCAACCATGCCCTTGATCAACCCATGCTGTAATAGGGTATAATAGTCTTTCATAATCCTCTCAGAATTCTTGTAAATAAGCTCCCAGGGATAATTTACACACTCTAGTTTTTTATTTTCAATAATATCTATGTCCCAGGTACCAATAATTCTGTCAATTTCCCCTTTCAGAAAAAGATCATTTATCTTTTTGACATTACTTTTCACTCTCTCACTTCTTACTTTTAAATAGACAAGATCACTGTCATTAAAAATAGCGACTTCACTTTTATCCTCCATTTGTTTTAATAATGTAACCAATATCTCTGGATTTATAAGCCTACCGTTTATAAAAGTTTTATATTCAGCATCATCCTCACTTTCTGCAATATCAACAGAAAACCCAGTTTCTTTTGAAGTTACCCTGGCAAGATAATCCCTGACCAACAGGTATATTTTCCTATTACTAAAAAGCCTGGTTATTCTTTCAAGATTACTGAGAAAACCATGTTTTAACATAAATACGGGCATGGTATAGGCTATTGGCAGAAAGTTCTTATATTTAACATCTTCAAAAATTATTATCCGATCCATATCTTTCATACTAAATCACCCCTTTTTATTTTTAAACCTTGCTTTAATAATTTTCATAAGTTCGATAATCTCTTGATTCTTTAACACTAGATTAAAACTAACATACGAAATTACTGCCACTGCAAGTAAAAGAAGAGTGGCTATTGCATTGTAATACCTTGATATATCCATAAAATTTCTTAGAAATCTGTACCCAATGAATACAACTACACCCATTAATATCGAAGATAAAAAGGACTTTAAAAATGAGGACAAAACTGATCTATCAGCAATTCTACCCATTCTTTTTCTCAACAATAACCAGAGAAGTAAATAGTTACTATAGGATGAAACAGAACCGGCGAGAGCAATACCACCAAGCTTTAATGGGAAGGATAAAAAATAGCACAATACCAAATTTATAGCCATTGCAACAGTTGCTACGTACACGGGCGTTTTTGTATCTTTCATTGAATAAAACATTTGAACAACTATCCTTGATGCTCCGGTTCCTGTTATTCCTAATGAATGAAAGATAAGCGCATAGGACACCATTTCTACAGAAGCCTGTGTAAACTTTCCATACCGAAAAAGCATACTAACTATTGGCTTTCTCAAAATAATTAAACCTACCATAGATGGCAGTGTAACCAAAAAGACAAGCTTTAAGGCAAAAGAGAGATTCTCCTTCATTCCCTCTCTATCTCCTTGAGAGGATTTTTCAGAAAGAGCAGGTAATATTACTGTTGAAATTGATATTACAAAAACACCAAGTACAAGCTCAACCAGCGTATTTGAAAATCTAAGAGCTGCAACTGAACCTTCTTCCAGAAAAGCGGCTATTATCTGAGAAACAAGCGCATTTATTTGATAAACTCCTGCCCCAATAGCACCGGGCAACATAAGCATTATTACTCGTTTCACACCAGGATTTTTAATATTGAAGACAAACCCATATTTTATGCCATATTTATTTAAAAAAGGGAGCTGGAAACTAAACTGAAGTATACCTCCGAATATCACTCCCACTGCAAGAGCAAGGCTTGGATTGTAAAACTTCCGTGCTAATGCAAAACCAAGAGTTATAATAGAAATATTGAGAAGAATGGGGGTTGTAGCCGAAGGAACAAAAACTTTAAAACTATTCAATATTGCCTGTGACAAAGCTGCAAGGCTTATAAAAAGAATATAGGGAAACATAATTCTTGTTAGGATAATTGTAAGTTCAATCTTTCCGGGAATTTTGGTGAACTCAGGGAGAACATATCTCAATAATGGAGCAAATAATAGGACTAAAGCAACCAATACAATTAAAAACAGAAGCAAAACAGTAAAAAAACTCTTTACAAACTCATCTAATTCATCTTTGTTTCCCTTCGAAAGGTAATCAGAAAAAACAGGTATAAAAGCCGCAGTTAAAGCTCCCTCTCCTACGAGCCTTCTCAGCAAATTGGGAAACATAAATGCAATGGTAAAAGCATCAGAACCAGATGTTGTTCCCAGCAGATAACCACGCAGCCATTCTCTGGCAAGACCAAAAAGCCTTGAGGTAAAAGTTACCATACTCATATAGAATGCTGATTTTGCAATATGCCTGTTGTTCATTCACCTTCCTTTTCCTGCAGTATAAATATCATTTTATAAAGTGACATGCAACCCAATGGCCCTTCTCCACCTCTCGCATTTCAGGCTCTTTTTCCAGGCAAACCGATGGGAAACCCCGCTTCTGAAATAATTCACAGCTTCTTTTATACACACAACCCTTATCCGGGAATTTTAAAACTATATCTGTGCTTTTAGGCTTCCATAAAAATTTTGTATAGGGATGTAGGGGATTTTCACCAATAACTGTTTTCGATGCCACTTCGACAATCTTACCAAGATACATAACAGCCACTCTATGGCTTATAATCCTTACCATTCTTAAATCATGGGATATAAACATCATAGTTATCTTTTTTTTCTGCTGGATTTCCATTAAAAGATTAACTATTTGAGATTGCATTGAAATATCAAGTGGTGACAGTGGTTCATCAGCTATTATAAACTTTGGGGATATCATAATTGCTCTAAGGATATCAAGCCTTTTTACTTCCCCGCCTGAAAGATTTCCAATATAATTGTAAAGTAATCCTCTATGCAGGTTCACCCTGTCTATTAGTTGATTTATATACTCTTTTATTATTCTTACTTTCATATCTAAATGCAGAACTGCTGCTTCCTTTAAAGCATCATATACCCTCATCCTAGGATTAAAGGCCGATCGTGAATCCTGAAAAATCATCTGAAAGTTTTTTCTCATTGGTCGGAGTTCTTTCTCTCTGAATGAAGTTATTTTGGTATTCTCAAAAAAAACCTCACCTCTATCGGGTTTTATAAGCCCAAGGATTATTCTGCCGAGTGTTGTTTTCCCACATCCTGATTCTCCAACTAATCCAAGGGTTTTACCGGGTGGAATATGTATGGTAACATTATCACATGCTTTAACCGTATACCCCTTTTTCTTGCCATAAAAATATTTGTAAATACCCTCTGCTCTTACCATTATAAACTTACTCTTTTCTCCTCACTTGAAGTATAAATAACATCTTATAAAATGGCCATTTGAAACCTCTACAAGAGGGGGCATTTTTGATGTACACTTTTTCTTTATCTCACCTGTTGCATAAAAACACCTATTTACAAATGGGCACCCTTTTATGCCTATTTTATTATTAGGTGCCCTTCCCGCTATTACTTTTAACTTTTTTCCTTTTTTTAAATCGTAATCAGTAGGAATCGCCTGTATCAAAGCCTCAGTATATGGATGTCGTGGAGATTTTTTTATCTTAAGTATTTCCTGTTTATCTCCCAACTCAACAAGAATACCAGCATACATAACAGCGATTCTATCCGCTATTTCCCCAACAAGACGGATATTATGTGAAATCAATAGCATTGAGAGGCCTTTATTTTCTATTATACTATTTAGAAGGTCAATTATTCTATATTTATTGGTAGTATCCAATCCTGTGGTTGGCTCATCGGCTATCAGGAGTTTAGGATTAGATGCAAGAGCAATTGCAATAATTACTCTCTGGGCCATCCCCATTGAAAGATTAGAAGGGTACATCTTAATTACAGCCTCAGGATTATACAACCTCACAGATCGAAGAAGTTCTAATATCATGTCTGTTATTTCATGTTTATCAATACTTTCATTATATCTAAGCAATGTTTTTCTTATCTGAGATTCAATTGTTAAAAAAGGATTGAGGCTTGTTAAAGGATTTTGGAAAATCATTGAAATATTTTTACCTCTTATCTTTTCCATAACGGTATCATGGTATCTCAACCATCTTTCGGTATTTTTAATAATTGTAAATGGATTCTCTTCAATACTGATAAATTTCTTTAATCCATAAAAAAGATTCAACCTGTCACCATTACTCATCTCTTCATCAGGATCGGAAACCTTAACTTTTTGAAGCAAACTCCTTATATATTTAGCATCCTCTTCTTTTGGCTCAAATAGGAACTTTCCGTTAATAATACCTGGTTCTGATACTAAAAGGCCCATCATAGAGAGAGCCGTCACCGTTTTCCCACATCCAGATTCTCCAACAAGCCCAAGAACTTTACCATTTTCAATAGGAAAACTCATGTTTTCTACTGCTCTTATAAATCTCTTATCACTTGAATCGTAGAAGTAAACCCTGAGGTTACTTAGCTCAGCAAGGATAGACATTATCTGGATACCCTTTCATTAAAAATTGAGTTTAATCCATCTCCCAGTAAGTAAAGTCCCATGATTGTTATAAGAATGAACAGTGCTGGTATGGTGGAAAGCCATATTTTACCCTGAAAGAAAAAATCCTTTCCCATCGCTACCATATTTCCCCAGCTTGGTATAGGTTCCTGTACTCCAATTCCAAGATAGGAGAGGGAGGTTTCAATAAGAATAGCTTCTCCCATACCCAGAGTTGCCCTTATTATCAAGACAGATCTTGAGGATATCCATATAATATGTTTAAAAATGATACTTCGTTCGGATAATCCTAACGCTCTGCAGGCCTCAATAAATCGCTGTTTCTTTAAAGTATCAACTTTGGATTTTATATAAGAAGATACCTTCGGTATCGAAGTTACTCCCACAAATAACATTATTAAATATATAGAAGGATTAAATATTACAATAACAATTAATATTAAAATAAACCTAGGAATAGAATCAATAATGTTGAGAAAATAAAAGATAATACTGGAGATCGTTTTTGAATAATATCCTGATATAACTCCAAATAACAGCCCAAAGGTAGTCGAAATAGCTATCGAAAGAATGCCGGGCAAAAAAAATGCTTCTGTTCCTTTTACAATCCTTGAAAAAATATCCCTGCCAAGGAAATCAGTTCCAAAAATATGTTCTATTGAGGGAGGCATAAACATATGCTGAATGTCGACTTTCATTGGATCTTTAATAAAACTATTTGTAATAGATATAAGAAAGAAAATAACCAGATATGTAACTACAAAAAGGCCAAAGCCTATCGATACAACATCCCTTAGACTAGCTCTTTTATGTAATGGTACATAAAACTCTTCTGAGCTTAATTTTTCTTTTTCAAAGTAGAATCTCTTCATTTTATACAGGGTTATCCTTTGGTCTTATCATATTATTCTTAATATAACTATCCATTACATTTCTTGTGGAATAATAAAACCTAAAATAATATCCTTAATTATCATCCCTCCCCTGACGAAAAGGACCGAAAGAAAAGCTATTACTACGAGCACAGGAAGATCTCTGTTTAAGGTCGATTGAAATGCCAAACGGCCCATTCCCGGCCAGTTAAATACATACTCAACGATTATTGCTCCACCGATCAAAAAAGGAATCCTTGAAAAAATAATTGTTACAAGAGGGATCAAAATCCCTTCCACTATTGAACTTCTGATAACCGATTCACCTCTTGCTTTTGATGCTACTACATAATCCATCGACATGACTCTGCTTAATTCATCGGAAATAATTCTCACAAATTCACTAACAGAATCATTTCCCAATCCAAGAACAAGAATTGGCAATATGTAGGCCAATAATTGCCTTTTATTTTCTAGTGTCGCAGAATAAATAGGAATAAAGTTTGAGTATCTAGTAAAGAGATAGATTACGAGATAACCAAGAAAAAAAACAGGTATAGATGATACTATGTAAGAAAACATGGTAAGAGGCCACGATATGCCTCTAAAACTTCTATATGCTGAAAAAATTCCTATCGGAACTGAGATTATCACTGATATTAAAATAGCTCCAAATGTTAAAATAAAAGTATTTTTGAAAGCCGGAAAAACCACCTGATTTATATTAAGGCCGGAAACCGGTGAAACTCCAAAGTTAAAAGTAAAAAGTCTTTGCAAAAGTTTAAGATATTCATTCAACCAATTCTTTTCAAAGCTAATCGTCCCCGGCATTAATCTAAACAGGAAACTTAACAATGCCGTAACTCCAAGAATAAGGAGGACTGTATAGAAAACTTCTTTTACCAATAGCCTGAGAATTCGAAGCATCGAAATGCCCTTTTTATTGGATGTACCAGTCTTTAATATAGGTAAAAAACCTTGTGGGATGAATTATTACATGTCTGATCTTTCTGTTATAAGCAGCATAATTTGTAAGGGTCCATAGATAGGTATATGGTACGTCATAAGCCAAAATCTTATGCAGCCTCTTATAGATAGTTTTCCTTTTTTCCATATCAAGGGTTGTTTGAGCTTCATCCAGAAGTGCATCCACTTCTGGGTTTCTATAAGCACCAAAGTTATTCTTTCCTGGACCTATTTCTTTTGAATGGAATAATGACGAAATGTCAAATGAGTCATCAAAAAGCCAATCAGCATATATAATGTCAAACTTATGGTCAACAAACACCGTTTGAGTCCATGCTTTCCATTCTAGCCATTTAATATTTATTTTAATCCCCACAGCTCTCAAATAGCTCTGGAAGGCTAGAATGACCCTTTTTGTAGTCTCATTTTCTTTTGAAATTGGTACCAGCATATCAAACTCGAGCTTGTAGCTTCCTCTCTTCCTTATGCCATCTCTTGTTCGCTCAGTAAATCCTGCACTATCAAGCAACCTATTTGCCTCTTCCGGTGAATATGGAAGAGGCTTAACATCCAGGTTATAAGCCCAACTTCCCGGAGGGAAGGGTCCAGATATAATCTGTCCCTTTCCTTCAAAAAAGGAATCTAACATCTCCTTTCTATTTATAGCATAAGAAATTGCAAGCCTAACATTCCTAATTGCTAAAACAGGGTTTCTAAGATTATAACCAAAAAACGAAAAGGAGAGTGTACTATAGGGAGCCAGTTCAAATCTCATATCTCCTTGGACCTCTGCAATATCTCTTGGGGGTACTCTTATTTCCATATTAATACCCCCATATAGGAGAGTTTGAGTTATTATATTCTGGTCTGCAAAGGGCTTCATTATAATTTTATCAATGTGAGGTCTACCCAGATGATAATTTTCATTTGCTTTGAGTATAATTTCAGCATTTGGTCCCTCTTGTGAAACAAACATGTAAGGTCCCGTACCTACTGGGTGTTTATAGATTAATAGATTTTCATCTCCCCTCAGATAATCATAACCTTTAAGCATAAATGATGGAAGGATCTTAAAACTGAACCGACCAAGAACATTCAGTATTGGTTTCCTAAGTTTAAACTGAATTTTGTAATCATCAATCTTTTCTACGCTGTCGATAAAATTGTACCTTGATTGGATTGAGGTTAAAGTATTTGGATTCATCATGATATTAAAAGTTTTAATTACATCATCTGCAATAAAGGGTCTTCCTTCCTTCTCACCTGGAAGAGGATGCCATCTCACCCCTTTTCTCAGGTAAAAGGTTATAGTTTTCATATTTTTAGATACATTCCATTTTTCAGCTAAATCCCCTTTAACATTTCCATCATGGTCATAATAGACAAGCGATCCATATATTAGCTCTATTAGTCTAATAGAGATGGAATCATTTGCAAGTATCGGCACCAATCTAATAGGGCTACCATACTCTCCATATATTAAAGTGCCTCCATTCTGTTGTGGATAAAGCCCAACAGAAACCATCATGAAGGTAATTAATAAGAATAGCATTAAAAATCTTTTTTTCATATTTTGACCTCTAACTTTTACTTAATTGAAAAATGGTTACCTCGAAACATTAGCAAAATAAAAACTAAACTTCTAATTACAATAGTAAACAAGGATACCCCATCCTTTCATACTTTCATAAGATTGTAATCCCCGGGCAAAACTTCACCTAATCTTAGCCAATAAAACATATATAAAAATCACCTAATTTTAGTCCATTAAAGCTTCACCGGTACCTTTTTGCCTAAAAGAGTACACAGATTGTACAGCGTTTTGAATAGGCCTAATTCCTTTAAAATACTTATCCAAAGAAAACAGGATTTCAAGACTTTCAGGATAGTATTCTTTTGCATAATAAACATAAGCCAGATTAATCATAAAATCAGGATCATTGGTTTCAATTTTATTTTTATTTCCCTTATCTCTTGCTCTTTCATAAAAATATATAGCTTTAACAAACCTCCCTGAATATAGAGAAAGGTCACCCATTAGAGCAGTTTCCCTCCTGTTTCTACTCCAATTTGAATTATAAATATAATTTTCAACAGTTATTACAACATCCTTTATTGTGTTGTAAGGTACCCCTGATTGGATAACAACCTTCATCATTTCAAGCAAAAAAGAAGGTTTCCCGTAAATAAGTTGAATCTTTCGTTTTAATGATTTTACCCCTTTTCTAATTTTTCCCTGCAGCAAGAAAATGGAAGATTCAAGAGCCACAGATCTCATCATCGTTAGTGAACCAGTTACTGCTAACCGCTGTGCTTTCTGAACATATTTCATACCATTGTTTAAATCTCCCAGATATACATACATCTGAGCTACATAATAAGCAGCAAAACTGGCAAGCTCACCCGATGATGCAGTTACTATG
>Ga0164318_10003013_pt1 | contig 15847 bp, 22 predicted proteins | sample GuaBasSedimGuay9_FD_113734 | JGI IMG/M metagenome (GOLD analysis project Ga0164318, IMG submission 113734) | Subseafloor sediment microbial communities from Guaymas Basin, Gulf of California, Mexico - Guay9, Core 4571-4, 0-3 cm | ecosystem: Environmental > Aquatic > Marine > Hydrothermal vents...
AATTTCTTTGTTGAACAAAAACAATCCGAGAAATATCAGAAACCTCGCTGAGGTTATCAATTGTTCTCGCCATTACTTCTGGATAATCCACCAACGACGGAACAATGTTCGCTCCGAGATAGTTAATGTACATTACATTCTCGCCAGCCTCTCTAACAACTTCATATGCATAGAGCGCTGTTCCGGGTTTGAACATCATTTTAACACACTCACTAAAAACAAAAACAGGTTTATAACCATTATTGTTTTAAATTAAAATATCACAACAAATAAAAACCCAGAAATCATAAAATAATATGGACGAACAACAAAATCAGGAAGCAAACCAAATTCAGTTCCTATTGTCTGATTTTAACACTCGGCTGAAAGACGTTGAAGAAAGAAATAAATTAATTAAGGATAGAGTGTTGCTTCTCGGAAAAAATCTTATTTCATCAAGAGAGGAATTAGAAACAGAAATTAGCAATCTAAAAAAACAAGTAAACAAAATTCAAAAAAATTTAGAAAGACTTACTTCGCTGGTAAAAGACATTATCGCAGAAACAAATAAATTTGCAAGAAAAGACGAGATGATTTTAATCGAACAAATGTTGAAAGATTTCCAGCCGCTCGAATTTATGCGCAAAAAAGATGTTTTAGAGTTAATAAACAAAAAACTCAAAAAAACTAAAAATTGAGTCGATATTTATTATTAAACTTAAAATAAAAATCAATTTAAAAACTAAACAAATAAAAACTAAAAAAACTATAAAATAATATGGCACTTCTCGATAGAGTAATCCAAATGCAGCAACAAGGAATGCAGAATTCAGAAATTTATAAAAAATTAACAGAAGAGGGAATCAGCCCGAAAGAAATCGACGAAGCTCTAAATCAAGCAAATGTAAAAACAGCTGTTTCTCAAGACCCTTCATTACAACCAGAAACCATTCCTAAACAAAGTCAGGAAATTACTTCGCAAACAATGCCAGTAGGAGAACCAACACAAGAAATGCAACAATCAATAATGGAACCAAATCAACAAGAACAAGCTCTCCAACCACCAGAACAAGTCTCACAGCCCCAGTATTATCCAGAAACTCCGCAAGCATATCCTGAAGAAGCATATTATCCAGAACAGCCAGCACTCAGCACAGACACAATAACCGAAATTGCAGAACAAGTTGTTATGGAAAAATTACAAGAATACGAACAAAAAATTAATAATCTTGTTTCTTTCAAAAACCAGATTGATGAAGAGGTAAAAGATATTAATGAAAGATTAAAAAGAGTAGAAAATTCTGTAGAAAAATTGCAACAAGTCCTCATCGGAAAAATTGCTGAATTTGACGAAAATGCATCGTACATCCGAAAAGACTTAAAGAACCTACATAACACTGTTTCAAAACTTATGAATCCCCTGATTGATAACTACAAAGAATTAAAGAAAATTCTGAAAGAAAAATAATCCTTTGAGATTTATCACATAACGGAAAAATTTCCAAAAATTTAAAAATCGAAATTTTTTTCAAATAAAATGGGAGACGGAAAATTTATTAGGGTGAGGTGTCCAAAATGCAAGGCATCTCAAGTAATATTTGGAAAAGCTTCAACAAAAGTAAGATGCCTTAAGTGCGATACTATACTTGCAATTCCAGCAGGAGGAAAAGCTAAAATTCGTGCGCGAGTTGAAGAAATATTAAAAGATTAAATCAATTGAAGTTTTTATTCTTATCAAACACGCCTGTAAAAATATTAAAACATAAATCTCAACATTTAAATAATTAAAAGTTGTAAGTTTAAAATGGAAGAAGACGATGTAGTATTAGGAACTGTTGAAAAAATAGAAGGCACGACAGTATTTGTAAAGCTGCCGACAGGAGAAAGGGGCACAATTATAAGTTCTGAAATTGCTTCAGGTAGAATAAAAAACATCCGCCAATATGTAGTGCCAAACAAAAAAATAGTTTGTAAAGTTTTGAGAGTTTCAAAAAACCATATTGACTTATCTTTAAGGAGAGTCAGTGCAAAAGAAAAAAAAGAAGTAATGGATAAATATAAACAAGAACAAACCGCAAAGTCTGCATTTCATTCAATTCTAAAAGACAAGGCAAGCGAAGTCGAAAACAAAATTCTTGAAAAATTTTCATCTTTATACGAGTTTTTAATAAAAGCGAAAGAAGACAAAACATTAATATCAAATTACATTCCGCCAGAATTCCAAGAACAGATAAAAAAACTAACTGAAAAAAAACAAAAACAAGTTGAAGTCAAAAAAAATATAAAAATTAGATGTTTGAGAAGTGATGGAATTAATGTAATAAAAAAAATATTTTCAAATATCGACAAAAAAGCAAAAGTTACTTATATTTCAGCAGGAAATTTTTTGCTTACGATAAAAGATGAAAATTACAAAACAGCAAATAAAAAACTTGAAGAGGTAATTAAAAAAATTGAGCAGCTTGCAAAAAATAATTCGTGCGAAATGGAGGTAATTGAAAAAAAATGAAGCTGACAAAATGTCCGAAATGTAAAACATATAATTTAACAGACACGTGCAGAAAATGTAAATCAAAAACACAATCTGCACATTACAAATTCCTTAAATTGGCTGATTCTTCAAGTTCCAAAAATAAAGACAACTCTGCTTCTTAAATAATTTAACCGTCTCTTTTTGAATCAGAACAACTTCCTTTGCTCTTCCCAATCTTTAATCATCTCGCCATAAACCCCATCATATCCTGGCTTAACTTTAATTTTTCCGTCGCGATTTTTCAAAATTAAATCAGCAACACCTGTATCAACAACTTTCAAAAGTTCTTTTTTCTCAACCTTCAACAAAACATTTAGCTCATTCTTAAATCTCTCGATTAATTTATTGTAGATTGTCCAAACTTTTTTTGAATTGATACTTGTTCCAAGACTTGAAGAGATAATCTCATGCAATGGCAAAATTTTATAAACAATTTTTTTACTTTTAACCTCGCCTTTAACATCTGCCAATTCGTTAACCCTATAACTAACTCCGAGAGTTAAATGCTTTTTGCAAACAGGACAAATTCCGTTCAATTCTTTTGTTTTTTCAGGAGAGCATGAAAAATTGCAATTTCTATGGCCATCAAAATGATATTTACCATATGCAGGGTCTACTTCAATAGTCCCAATAATTTTATTTTCCCTTATTTCCTCTAAAATCTCTTTATAGGAATTTATCGACGAAAAAATTGTTGCTTCCCTCCCCAACCTCCACGGCCAAAAACTATGACTATCTGAAAAACTAACAATTGTTTTGTTTTTTATTTGATTTAATCTCAGGTTCATTTCTGGGTCAGAACTAAGTCCTGTTTCAATTGCATGGATTTTACTTGTTTGAGAACCAAATGCCTCTTCTAAGGAATCAAAACCAGATTCACTCCCAAGCAATCCGAACCACGGAGTCCAGATATGCGCAGGAATAACCTCGATGTATTCAGAAATTTTGGAGATTTTTTTTACAAAATCCTCGCATGAAATTCTAAAGATTGGTCTTCCATCATAATCCCTTCTTCCCAAGGTATCGAGCCACGCATTAATCCTATCAACAATTTTAAAACTCGGAGCAATGACAAGTAAATGAACTCTCCTTTCTTTTCCTTGATTATAATTCAAACTAACCTCTGATGACAGAACAAATTTAAAACCCGATTCAGTATAAAGAATTCCGTTTTTCTCATTTAAATTTTCTTTAATTTCTCTTAGCCATTGCGGATGTGTAAAATCTCCTGTGCCGAGTAAATCAAGCCCTTTTACTTTTGCCCATTTTTCTAAATTTTCAATATTCAATCCCTTCGAGCATGCACGACTAAAGCGCGAGTGAATATGTAAATCGGCAAAAAAACACTCTTTATTATTAATAACCAAACTCATAAAAAGAAATATAAAGATAGCTTAATAAATTTTTATAAATTTTAATTTAGTGCCCCTATAGTTAAGCTGGATATAATACTGCCGTGCGGTGGCAGAGTCCGCAGTTCAAATCTGCGTAGGGGCGTTTTCTCAATTAACTCCTAAAATAGCTTATTACAAAACAAATTCTCAAGAAATTATTCAGGACCAATTTTAAACTTCAACATCTCTTAATCCTTTTGTGTCAATCATAAAAATCGTTTCATTGTCTGGCAAATCAGGGCTATCAATTAGTTTTGCGACTCTTGCGTCTTTTTTTCCTCTTCTGAGGTATATTCTGTAAGTACATGCGTGTCCAACAATATTTCCGCCAACTGCTCTTGTTGGATCGCCAAAAAGTTGAGCAGGGTCTGCCATAACCTGATTTGTAACATAAACCGCGATATTGCATTGTTCTGCAAGTTTCATCAAACTATGTAGATATTTATTTAATCTTTGCTGCCTATCTGCCAGCTGACCGCGACCAGAGAATTCTGCTCTAAAATGGGCGGTTAAAGAATCAACAATAACCAGTCTAATCGGCTCTCCGTTTTTAATCATTTCAGTCACTTTATCTAAAAGCAAAATCTGATGGTCAGAATTAAAAGCTCTTGCAACTAAAATGTTTTTCAGAACCTTCTCAGGATTTGCTCCAATTCCTTCAGCAAACTGCCTTATTCTTTCAGGTCTGAAAGTTCCTTCAGTATCAATATAAACAGCTTTTCCGTTTGCACCTCCTTTCTCAATAGGAAGCTGGACATTGACAGCCAATGATAAAGCTAACTGGGTCTTTCCAGAACCATAAGCTCCGTATGCTTCGGTTATTGCTTTTGTCTGTAAACCTCTTCCCCCCAGAAGTCTATCTAAATTTTTAGAACCTGTAGTAATGTAAAGAATCTCTTTTCTTTTTTCAGCATATTCCAAACCATCAGAAAAACCGAGTTTCAGCATTTTTCTTGCTGCCTGAATTGCCTTACGAGCTGCTGCTTCTCCCATTCCTGCCAAAGTAGACAATTCAGCAGGCGACATGACAGCTAATCCCATTAAATCAAAAATCCCTGCAGCCTCAAGTTTTGCCACAGCACCCGGCCCAACACCCGGCAAATCAATCAATTCCGGCTCTTTCTCCTCTTTATTTTTTTTCTTTTTTTCCTCTCCTTCAACTGTTTGCTTAATTTCCTCTGCTTCAGATTTAACAGCCATTTTCAGAAAACATGATTTTACTTATCACCAAAATTTTCCAGCATATTCTAAGATTTTCATGAATTTTTAACCCAGAAATTTCATCTTTAAATTTCATACAAAGCCAAAATAATTCTCTTTTATAAAGATTTGTGTGATATAAAATAGATTTTATAAAGCAATCCTCAAGAAAAGGAAAAAATCAGTCAATAATAAAATCACGAATAAAATCTCTTCAATCAGCCCTCCTGTTTTCAACAAAAATCTAATTCTAAAATCAGACAACGGGCTAAATAATTTAACGCCCTGTTTTGTGAAACAATCTAAAAACAAATGAGAAAAATAACCAGTGAAAATTCCAAGTCCTGCAGAACGATTAAAATAATAAACAATAAAAGACAAACCAAAACACAAAAATAAACTATGGAAAATTCTACGATGCTTAACAAATAATTGCAATGGCCTAAAAAACCATTTCTTGCCGAGTTTGCTTTTCTTAGTGTCAATGTCAACAATAGCAGTTCCAATAACAAGAAACAACAAAAAAATCAATTTCTCGCTAATAAAATTAAACAAAAGTAAGTAAAGTAGGGCTGAAAAAACAAGGTGTGTTCTTAATAGCATATTTTTAAAAATTGGTATAAGTTAATAAACTTGTTGAATCCCCAAACTTCTGATTTACAAAAAATTACAAAGATTTCTCTAACTCCTCAATTAATTTATCTACATCAACTTCCTCAATATTTTCTCCGATTATTTCCATATTATTAAATAATTGATTTTTCTTTACAACACCTTTAACTAAAACCTCCTTACCGAGATAATCTTTTCTAAAAATTTCAAGTTTCTCTGGATTTTTCAAATCTTCTTCAGGAATTATTTTTTCGATTTGTTCAGAAAATAAGACAACCCTAATTGTCTCTGTTCCATCATCTAAGACAAAATTGAGTAATGCTCGCTCCTTTGGCTGAACCCTCCCATGCTCTGCACACGAAAACCCGTTAGAATCTTGAACAACTTTTTTTAAACACTCAGGACAGACATTGAAAAATCTCGGATTGAAAAGCTGTACAATAACTCCTCTAACTTCAACCCTCTGACCTGGCTGCAATTCTTTAATTGATTTTCTCGGCGCTATAATCTCTCTTTTAACATTTTCTAAGACCTTATCACTTTTTTTAATTTCAGAAAAACCGCTAAGATGCAATTCATTGTCTCGCATAGAAGCATTTTTAATCTCCACAACATCCCCTTTTTTAATCTCCTCTCTTTCAATAAGTTCAATATGGGAGGTGTCCCACAAAACAACCCGCAAGTTCCCTGTTTCGTCAGCAATCACGAAACTACCAATTTTTCCTTGTCTATTATTTTTGTTGTATTCCCTAACAGGAAACATCTCAATAATTTCGCCAACTAAATTAACTTTTTTCATCCCAGGCATTAATTCTGAGATTTTTAATAGGATATTGTCAAAAGTAATCCCTAATTCAGCGGCAACAATCTGAGCAGCGCCTTCTTTAGATATTAATCCAGAAAGTTTCGCTTTCTTTGCTTCAATTCTCCTTTCAACCTCTTCTCTATCAATATTGGCAAGTTCTGCAATTTTTTCAACTAAGGAATCATAATTCTGCATAGACAATAAAAAAGCCAATGCTTTATAAGAATTGTTGGGATTTAACACAATAATAACCTTTAAAAACTTCATTTAGGATAGAATTTTATGAAATGTATAAGCTGTGGTAAGGAAACCTCTGATGGAGTAAAATTCCAATGTCCGCAATGCGGAAAGGAAATTTTCAGATGTCAGAGATGCAGAAGATTGTCTATTGAATATAAATGTGAGTGTGGATACGAAGGACCATAAAATGGAAAATAAAATAAACTGGGATAAATTTGAAAAAGGCGTGTTTTTAGTTAATACTCTTGGTATTATCTTTGATCCAAAAACAAAAAAAATATTAATTGGGAGAAGAGAAAACGATCCGTATGTAAAGGAATTAGGGTGGTGTTTTCCGGGTGGCAGGCCGGAATATGGTGAGGATTTAGAAGAAGGATTAAAAAGAGAAATAAAAAAGAAAACAGGGTATGATGTTGAGAGCTTAGGGGCTGTATTTGTAAGAACTTATCCGAATAAAAAAGAATTCTTATCAATTTATTATTTGTGTGAAATTGTTGGCGGAAAAGAAAAAGCAGGAGAAAAATTTAAAGAATTAAAATGGGTTAAACCAGAAGAACTTGAAAAATATTTTACAACTCCTTTTCATCCAAAATTAAAAGAATATATCATGAATCTTAAATAATGGGAACTGCTTTAATAAAACTGAGAATAATGCCTTCATCTCCTCAGACAAATTTAGAAGAGATTAAAGAAAAAGGCAAGGAAAAAATTTCAGAACTCGGAGGCGAGGTAAGATATGAAGAAGAACCTATAGCTTTCGGGTTAAAAGCAATTATCGCTTTTGTAAAAATTGATGAATCAAAGGGCAGCGATCCTGTAGAAGAATCATTCAATTCAATAGACAATGTTAATTCTGTAGAGATTATTGACTACCGCAGAGCAATTGAATAAATTTATAATCCCTCTTTTCTTAATCTAAACATGACAATTACAGACCAACAAGCAAATTATGTAAAGCAACGTTTATTGAAACACCTTCCAAATTTCCCTGAAAATCAAAGAGAATATATAAAAAACAGAATTCTTGCCATGACAAATTCTGAAATTGAGGAATTTATAAAACAAAATAAGCTAATGCATCTTGCACCAGACCAACCAAAACAAAATCCTCAATGTATTTTCTGCTCAATAATTGAAAATAAAATTCCTCATTACAAAATTGATGAAAATAAAGAAAATATCGCGATTCTTGAAATAAACCCTATAAGCAAAGGGCATTGCCTAATTGTGCCAAAAAAGCATTTAGAGATAGAAAAAATTCCTTCAAGCACTTTCACTCTTGCCAAAAAAATTGTAAAGAGAATAAAGAATAAATTAAAGCCAAAACAAATTAAAATTTCATCTCAAAACCTATACGGGCATTCATTAATTGAGGTCATCCCGTTGTACGGAAATGAAAAAGAGCGAAAGCGTGCAGATGAAAAAGAATTAGAGGAGTTACAAGAAAAATTAAAACCAAAACAAAGAAAGTCAAAAATTAGCAGTGCGGGAAAATCAACAAAAAAGAAGAATTCTTCTATTCCAAAACTACCTCCGAGAATTCCTTAAATTCCAAAAATTAGATTTAAGAACCAATTTTTAAAAAAACACCATATTAAAAACCCGATTAAAAAACCCGGAACAAACGGAAGCCCTTGTTTTACAAGAACTTTTTTCTTAGATTTTCTCAACAGCCTTAAATCATCTTTGCTTAATCCTTCCCAGCTTGCTTTTATTTTTTTTCTTCCAACAACAACATCATTAACAAGCCAGTCTCCTTCTCTTAAATCTTTTGGAGAAACTTTTTCAATCATAACTTTTTTTTCAACCGCTCTTGCAAAAACAAGCAAGAAAGAGCCTGCCAGAACAAATATTGAAAGATAAAGAAAAATCAAGCCAGTATAACTAAAAACAAGCAAAATGATCCCTAACAAGAAAGCGGATTTAAAATAAATATTCTTGCATTGCTTAATAATTTCTATTTTAATTTTTTTAAAATTAATAAAACACAAAACAACCAACCACCCGACTCCCCACATCCCGCCAGCCATCATTAAAATTGCGATAAAACTTACAATATTTAAGATAGTCTCTGAAAAATTAGCTCCAACAAAAACAGCGAACATCGCAAATAGAAGTTTAGAATCGCCTCCTGCAAAAATCCTTCCGTAATAAAATAAACAAGCCAAGCCAAACATAACAAGAAAACTTAAAATTCCTAAAAATATAATCTCGTAATCCCAATCAAAAATCGCCTGAAAAATTAAAAAACTAAATCCTGAAATAATCAAAAACAAATTCAACCAATTATCAACTTCTCTTCTCTTCAAATCCTGCAAGCTCGCAACTAAAATTCCGGCAAGAAACAACCAAAAAAAGAAACTGAACATTTTGCCTCCTGCAATTTTACCCTTTCTTTTTTATTTTTACTCCCCGAAACTTCCCTCCCCGCTTGTAAACTCGGTTTCTTCTTTTCCTTTTTAAATCCTTCTTTGTCTTTCGTCTTTCAGGAATTCCATAATCCATTCTACTCTAAAACCTCCAGTTTAAATTTATTATTTTCATACCTTAATAAATACTTTCTTTCAAACTCATACCTAACATAAACAGGAAAATTAATTTTGTTCTTCTCTTTTGATTTCAAAATAAACAATTTTCCAATTTTTCTTCTAAAAATTTCTAAATTCCCATCGCTGTTCCAGTTAAAAGAATCATCAGGATAAAGAATATTCTCAAAAAAAGATTCTTTATTCTCCTCGTCAAGTTGTGCAGAATTTCCGTGAACAATCAAATCTCTTGATAAAAAATCTATAACAATCCTATCTTCCATTAATGATTTTAAAAAATCTTTTCTGAAATTTTCTTTAAAAAAATCTTTGTCATTCCAGTGGGATTTAAATTTTTCAGCAGAATCCAAGATTAATTCTTTTTCCCTCATTTCAAAAATTTCTTGGTCGTCTTGCAACTTTAATAAAGGAGACGGCGAGACAATAGAGCTTGCAATATTTTTTTGCTGAATATAATATAAACCAATAACAATTCCACACATAAACAATGTTAGCAAGACGAGGTAAATTGCAAAAAATTGTCCGGATTTATTTTTCATTTTTTTCCTCCAACAAAGCTTCATTTAAATTTATCCTTTTTGCTAAGTTAAATCTCATATAAACCAATTTTCTGAACGAATTCATGTAATCAGTAAGGTCTGCGATTCCTACTTCCCTGCCTTTATGAACAGCCACGCCTTGACTAATCCCTTCAAATTTAATAAGAAAACTCGAAAACAAAACAAAAATTATCAAAATTATGATAATTAAAATTGTAGCAACAAACATTCCGGTTATTCCTCCTAAAACCCCCCGCCTGCCCAAATTGATTTTTTTTGATACCATTTTAAAATTCAGGACCAACTAAAACATTAACACTAAAATTCCCATTAACTAATTCTGAATTGTTTTTAATTACAGCCGGATAATAGGAATTATAATTCCCTATCTCGTATTTTTTAAATTTAGTTTTTGATTTTTCATTAATATTTTCCGCCCACCCAATGCCAGCATCCCCTTGTTCTAATTCCTTAACTTTATTGTTCATGAAAATTTTTACATTCACATAAAATCTATCATTATTTTTAATTCCGCAAAAATCAAGTAATTTATTCTCGTATCCTTCAAATCTCTCTAAATCAACAACTCCTTCAGGAGCCACACAATTTACAATATGCTTTGTCAAAATAATTGCTTCTGCATCCCGAACATTTATGTAATAATCGTAAAAAACAGCTGCCAAACCAAGAATTATCAGAGCAATAAAACTGATTATAATTAATCTATAAATCATCAAAATTCCTTCTCCTGCCACTGCCTTTTTATTCTTCATCTTATTTTCACCAAAATTTTATCTTTTTTATTTTCAACACTAACATTATATTTAGAAAAATAAGGATAACCAGAAAGTGAAATTCCGTTATTCACAAATGCAAAAACCTTCCCATCTTTAATTTCTAATTTATTGACATTTCCATAAGTATTTTGCTTTTCAACAATTAGGGTTGTGCCGGGCATTGCAGCATCAATCATCAAAGCTATCTGTTTTTCTAAAATCTGTTGCTTAACGCTTCGCGAATTAGCTCTTTCGCTCGCCGCCAAAATAAACAGCCCGAAAATCAAACCAATTAAAATTAAATGAATTATTACTTGATATAGTATTGAAGCAAATTTGTTCTTCATTTTTATGCCGGGATTGTTTCAATATTTGTATCCCCTAAACTATCAAGAGACGGTTGATAATAAAAAGGAAATCTGTGTATTTCGAGTTCTGGTCTAAATTCTAACTTGCCTTTCCCCGTAATCCCTTTAACTATCTTCTTAAAAACTTCTATATTGTTGTAATAATAAACTCCAACTATAACATCTCCTTTAGAAACATCAATCGTGCTTCTTGGTCCGTATCCTATCTCTCCTTGAAGGCTTTTATTAAGAATTTCATCAAAATTATTATCATCAACAAGTATGAGTTTATCTTGGCTCATATTAAAGCCTCCACCCAAATAATGAAAAATTGTTTTTTCGTACTCTTGCTTAAAATTCTCAATTTTGTTTCCATTCATGTCGTGTGTCGTCAAATAAAAAGGGATATTAATTGCGAAATTTTTATCGACATAAGATTTTATATTTGAATCAAAGAGTTGTGTATTCTTAGAAAAATGAATTCTGCTGCATAACAACGCATACTTGCCTTGAGCAATATCTATCGGAAATATATCGTATTTTCCTTCCCCAACCAACGCCCAACACCTAACCAAAGCATCTGCAACAACCTTGCTTATTTCTTCTTGAAATTTCAACATTGCTTTAACTTTCTCTCTTTTCCCTTCCTTACTATTATCATCCCAGTTAATCTTAGAACCATCTAAATCAACTTCAATAACCTCTGTTTTACATTTCAAGGGAAATGCCTCTCTCAAATCATCAATGCTTGCAAAAATTGGTTTCTTTGACGTAGGAATCGTACTCCTCAAAATAATGCTCTGCCTACACGCCTCCCAATCTATTTCTTCTTTTGTAAAATACTCGTGAAAAATAAAATACAACGACAAACTCAAAACTATTAACCCCAAAATCAAAGATATGATTATATAGTATTTCTCGCTTCCTCTTTTATTTTCCATATCAAACAAAAATAAAGAATATTAATAAACTTATTGTTAATTACGAGAATTTACTTCAAGCCAGCACCTTTTCTTGCGAATCTCTTTAACCTAAAATTATTTTTTTCAAAGCAATTATGCAAGCCACCAACAATCCCAAAAAAATAATAAAAATAATTATTTTCTCAACCATTCCGTGTGCAATTTTGTTTTTCATTTTAATCATAAGGAGTTAAAAAATAATAGAAATTTTCGGTTTTATTTTTAGTTATCTCAATTTTGTCTCCTTTCTTAAAATACATCATAGCATTATACTCGAATTCTTTAAAATAATCGCCTCTAACAGGAGAATCTAAATCCATGCAGTAATTACAAAAACTTTTCTTGTCTTTAACATAACAAACACAAATATAATTATTATGCACTCCCTCGGCAAGGAAAGTATTTCCATCATACTCGCCTCTAATTTTACTTCCGAAGTAAACAACATAAAATTTTGTATTTTTTGGCTCATACCATATTTCAAACTCCCCTACTCCATTGTTATCTGCTTTCCTAATTTCTTTTTTTAATGTTTCAAAATATGATTTTGCTGTCTTTTCAGTTTTATCAAAGCTTGGAGAGAAGAGGTTCCACATTAACAGAATCAAAATAAAAATTCCGGCTCCTGCCAGAACCAATTCAATTATTTCTTTTGTTTCTAAACTTCCGGTTTTATTCACCAACATCTTTCTCTCAAAAATTTATAAATTTTACTTCTTTTATAAATATTCTCGGCTGAATAATCCTCTCCAAGAAAAGCCGGATACCCGTAACAAGTAATATTAGCAACACTTTCCCAAGAACCTTTTATTTTCTTTAATAATTCATACTCTTCTGAATTTATCATCTTCAATCCGTAAATTTCTTTATTCTTTTTATTTTCAAAAACAACAATGAACGGATAATCATATATTAAAGAAACATTATAAATTTCTCCTTCAAAAACAAACGTGTTATTAATTTTTTCTTTTATTTTTTCAAAACTCTTTTTGTTATGTAAAGACTCTAATTTTAACCAATCTTGTAATTGTAGCGTCATATTGTATAATTTATCAACCTCATTTGATTCCAATTCATCATTTCCTCCAATTAACTTTCCAATATCTTTTGGCTCTGACATTCCGGTGTATTGGAAATATACCTCATCCTCATCTCCGACTGAAACAATGCTGGAGAAATTCTCTAACAAATCCCGTAATCTTCCGTCCCAGTCTTCAAATGAGGGCATGCTATTTTTTATATTAACGTATGATCTAAACCATGATTTTCCGTTCCAATGTAATCTAACCCACTCCTTCTTCCACGGCAATCCTTCAGGCTCATTATAAATCATAATATAAATCTTTCTGCCGTATTTTTCGAAAATACTCTTAGGATCCTTATATTCAGGATAAAGTTCTACAGGATTTTTAACTTCAAGAGAAGTTGTAAAAAAATCAAGGGCTTTTAAATAAAATTTATCATCAAATAAAATTTTCTCTAAAGGATAATTAAGACAATCAAGAGAATAAGGAAGAAGGAAAGGGTAGCCTGCTTTTTTAACATACATCAAATCTCCTGAAAGAAAATAAACCTCGCCATTTTCTGACACTAACTCACATGTATCTTCACTTACACAAAATTCTCCTTTGAACGGCGGCACGCCTTCTGCTAAATCAATACTAATCATTCTACAATAAGGACTATTATTATCATTTTTCTTTAAATTAAACATAATTAAAACACTATCAAACATTGATTTTGTTTTTTCTATTAATGGATTTATTGCTCCGCTCGAGATTCCATAAATAATCAACACCAAAAGCACGACTGCTAAAATAATTGTCATAAGTTTTCCTATTGTCCATTCGGTTGATGCCTTCTTTGTAAAAATCATCTCCTCCCAAATCTCAATAAATTTTTAATAGAATTTAAAATATCTCCACCTTTCCCTTTAAACAAAATCACCACAACCGAAATCATTAGTACAAGGACAACAACAGCAATTATAATTTTCATAATCTCTTCAATTGCAGCTCTTTTTTCTTTAAAAAAACTCATAAATAAGAAACACAAAAAGGATTAATAAATATTCCCATTATTTACTTTTTTCACTACTCTCGGCTGGACAAGTTATTGAAGAACAAGGTTCAACATTAACTCCTGGATATCTATCAGGATGTTTAGCCATCTCTTCACAAGTTGCTATTGATTTTCTCACCTCACTCATTTTTTCTCCGTCCCATGCATTAACTTTTTTTCCGTATTTTATTGTCCTTTCTAATTCACAATAATCATAAACATTCTCGGCAGAACAAGCCAAAGCACACGCCTGCCGAACAGCATCAATATTAGAACCTCCTCCAATATAAGTAACAATCTTGTCCCACATATTGCTCCAGCCAGAAGAGAACCCCCAAATTAAAAGTACTAAAACAACAACTCCCAGAACCATCAAGAGGATTGTTGTTAAGGAAATGTTCTGCGCCTTTTTATTTATCACCACTTTTTTATTCGCCATTTAAATATATTTAATTTTTTCCATTTATAAACTTTTCCAGACCTCTTTGATTTATACCCAATCCAAATGAGTTTTAAGTCAGGCCTGCAAGAGCAATAGCTCCAATCAGAGTTAAAGCAATTATTGATGCTAAAGCAACAATGAAATAAAGTAGAATTGCAATTCTTAGATTCTTACCTGTTTCTGAGACTGTCTGCAATTTGTCTCTGCCTGCCTTAATTGTTACTAATGTTGAGGTAAGAATAAAAACAATTTCAATTAAATAAATTCCAATAACAATCTGCAACCAATAAGTCGGAAGCATTTGTGTAATATCAAAAATAGATAAAATTTTTTGCAAGCCTCCGGCTTTTGTGATTTCTTCAACACCCCCAACCCCCACCCCTAACTTGAACATTGCATAAAGCGAACTAAGGATTGTTGTGATCATTCCTGCTAATCCAACAATAATTCCTGAAAGCAAAGGAGCCAAGAAAGTCATATTAGATTTCATATCAGAAACAATATCGGCAAGCAAGTCGTTCAGGCGAGAATTAATTTTTTCAATATTTTTAACATACTCGGAAATACTGATTAATGAACGGGCAGCAACTTTCAATCCTTTCTTAACTGATTCTATCAAAATTTTCATAGAAGTTGCAATTAATTGTGAGGGATAAAAAATCACTGCTCCTCTTTTAGGATTAAATAATGCCTGCTCCAAGCTCATTCCTAACTGCTGAATATTCTCGTTCACAATTCTAAAAAATCCTTCGGTGGCGGTTCCTTTTGTTGATTCAGCAACTTTCGAAAATGCAATTTCTGCCGGAATTCCGTCTCCAAGTCTATTTCCTAATTGAAACAACGAAGAAGTAAATTCTTTTTCAACATTTTTGTATTGCTCTCTTGCTTTGATCAAATCTTGAGTTTTCATTTTATAAGCAACAGAAAACATTACTGCAATAGACAATGGGATAAATAAAGATAAAATTAAAGACAACACTCCAAAAGGACCGACTAAACCGTCAGGAGTTTCCATAATCCCAAAAATTCCTGAGTTGCCTAAAAATCCTAATCCAATCTGACTAAAACTATAATCTCTCTGCATACCAAGCCATAAAGGCAAATCAGTATATCTCCAAAAAAATGGAATTAATCCGATTAAAAAAAGCGGGAATGCTACTAAACATCCGACGAGATATGGCTTATTACTTTTGAATTTATAATACATTGGATTTTTCTCAAGCAAACTTGTTTCTCCATATCCTCCGGGTCTTTGCATCATAACTTTCATGGTTAAAAAAAGCACCACAACAGGAATGAGAACATTAAACAGCAAGAAAATATGATATGCTTTAATTAATCCTTGAAGCATTGTTGACGCTAATGGCAAAATTGCAAGTCCGAGAGTTGGAAGAACAATTCCGAGCATATA
>Ga0164318_10003016_pt1 | contig 15840 bp, 13 predicted proteins | sample GuaBasSedimGuay9_FD_113734 | JGI IMG/M metagenome (GOLD analysis project Ga0164318, IMG submission 113734) | Subseafloor sediment microbial communities from Guaymas Basin, Gulf of California, Mexico - Guay9, Core 4571-4, 0-3 cm | ecosystem: Environmental > Aquatic > Marine > Hydrothermal vents...
TATTAATTGTATCTTTTCAGATTTATCCAATTAATGTTGCTCTGCCTTTCGTTGCAAAACATAATAAAGAAGGTATAATCTTAATAAAAGAAAATGAAGTAATAAATGATGATCTTTATATTGCAGGTGATAAAATAATTATAAATGGTATTGTTAATGGAGATGTATTAGCAACGGGGAGTTCAATAATTGTTAACGGATATATTCGAGATAGTGCCATGACTATAGCAAAAGACGTTACTATATCTGGAAAAATAGGCCATGGCTTAAGAGTTGCAGGTTTTAATCTTTTAATCAACGGAAATGTTGGTAAAGATTTACTAATTGCTGGTAGTAAAATTACTTTATCTAAAAATGCTATTATAAATGGAAGTGTACTATTTACAGGAACTGAATTAAACGTTAAAGGTTTAATTAAAGGCGATATAGTGGGAAGCGGGAGCTTAGTCAATATTCAAAATAAAATTATGGGAAATGCCCAAATTAAGGCAAAACACTTAACGCTTATGCAAAAAGCGTATATCGGTGGGAATTTAACTTACACAAGTGAAAACGATGCCAAAATTGATCCAAAAGCAAAAGTGGAGGGAATTATCGACCACAAGCTAATTGAGAATAAACGCGCAATATTAGCAAGAAATGCATCTTTTATTTTAATGGATGCATTTATCAAACAGGGTTTTAGGTTCCTTCCATTATTTCTATAGAGTCATTAATTATAAGCGAGTATACTTTCAATCGCAATAAAAACCTTACTTTATCTATTCGTTTTATGCCTATAAAAAATCAGGATTAAGTATAGTCATTAGAGTGCACCCTTCACACTGGACACTGAGTTAGTTATTTTAAAAGGAATCCTGATCAATAATATAAAAATACCGTCGAATTACAGATTTTGTTAACTTTTAAAGTAGTTTACGAGTTTTTGTCTGCAAAAGTAAAAAAGTAAAGATGAAGATTTTCTATCGAAATTCAGCAGTAGGCCTCTGATTTTATGGTTCGAATTTACTATAAACCAAATCAGATCTGATAAATCGGCATTTTATTACGAATATTTAAGATTCGTACTATAGGTTGAATAAAGATAAACCGTAGTTTAATCATTATACTCATTCAGATTAGTATGTTTGAAAACCCAATTCATTTGAAATGTGTAGTTGAAAGCTATAGAAACTATTAAATCAGTGATAATACGACTAATTTTATAGTCAATTCCCCAGTAAGAGGATATTAGATACGTTCCTCCTGATTTTAATATAATACTATTTAGTACAACTAATGAGAATTTAAACAATTGCTCTGTCTTTGAATGTTTATAAAATTTATCTTTTGAATAAAAAGACCAATTTCTATTAATAGTGAAATTGACAACTGCTCCAACAATACCCCCTATTGCAATTGATATAGTATAATGAACATATAGTATTTCGGTAAAAAATATCATCACCGCATAATCTATCAATCCACCCATAAATGCAGAAACTTGTGCTTTAAAAAAGATTAAAATCGCATTTAGCATTGCTTTAATTTTCAATTATTTTATTTTCCTGTTTATCACGACTATCTGCGGATTTTAATAGTTTAATAAAGTCCATTATATTTGCTATTAATAATCCTACATTTGCAATTATTGCAAAAAATATGATACTTCTATTAAAAATTACTTCTATTATTAATATAATAGAAATAATAATTCTAACTTCAGTTGGTCCAAATATTCCTGAGTCTATAGAATATTTTCCTGTAACCTTATAACGCATCAAGGCAGTCATCATTTCCCAACCATATAATGTTACAAAAAGATAACCTAAGATTTTCCAGCTATTGTCTAGAAATATTATAAAGCTTAAACCTATTAAAACAATGCCAATCCAATCCATGGTAAAATCAAGCGTAAATCCATACCACTTGCGTGGTTTATTCCGATAGTATGCAATTCTGCCATCAAGAGAATCACCAAACCAGCTTACGAAAAAACCCAGTATGCCAATTAATAAGTAAATTCTATTGTAGTATTTTGCTAATAAAAAACTTGCTGAGACAATTATATTACCTAATACACCTATTAAAGTCAATAAATCAGAACTAATCCATTCAGGAATTTTTGTGACAAGAAAAGCAATAGCTTTTTGCTCACATCCTTTAAGTATGTTAGTACGCTTCCTACCATTGGAGATAATTTCAATGATTTTGTTTAATTCTTTTACTTTTGAAAAGGCCATATATTTTTTACTCCCATTTATAGAATATTTTTATATTTTTAATAAATAGGCAAGTATACTTTCAATCATAATAAAAGGCTATGTTTACCTATTTGTTTTATACCTATAAAAAATTGGATTTAAATATCCTTGAATATTTTGGTATTCTAATTAATCATAAATTCTGGTAAAAAAACTTAATTTTAATGAATAAAACATATATCAAATCCTTCTTATCTATGATAAATAGTTGTTTTTTTTACCAAATTTTTAGAATATTCTCTCTAGTTTATAGGATTTACTCTTTATTCATTTTTATTGGAATAATCGACCAATACATTCTATATGTTCAGTAAAAATTGATAATATATCACATTAAAATTGTCAATAGTATTATTTTTAGATAAATAAAATCTAATTATAAATTAATTGTAGGATTGCATATTTTGAGCGTTTTAGGAAGTGAAACTCTATCCCTATACATACATATACCTTTTTGTAAGCGGAAGTGTTACTACTGTGATTTTCTCTCTTTCCCTGTTGGTGTGAGCAAAAAGAATCAAGAAAATAATCAAATTGAAGAGTATGTAGATTTTCTTATAAAAGAGTTATCCTTTTATAAAAAAAAGAAATTTAAGACAATTTATATAGGTGGAGGTACGCCTTCGATTTTAAATGAAAGTCTGTTAATAAAGTTACTTTCAAACTTGAGGGAATATGCTCGAGGTTTAAAGGAATACACAATGGAAATTAATCCGGAATCTTTTACTAGAGACAAGTTTGATATTATTTCCAGTTTTGGGGTTAATCGTATTTCTATTGGGGTCCAGAGCTTTTCAGATATGGTCCTAAAGTCTGTAAACAGATCGACAAGAGTTAAGGATATATTTAATTCTATTGGTATATTGAAAGAAAAGAAGTTTGAAAATTTTAATATTGATCTAATTATGGGTATTCAGGGGCGTAATCAATATCTGGACGATCTTAATATGGCTGTTAAACTAATGCCATCGCACCTTTCTATTTACCTTTTACACCTATCAGAACAAACTGTTTACTATAAGATGTATAGGAATGGTAAAATTAGACTATTGGATGATGATACTATGGCTGAGCTTTATGCTATTAGCTGTGATTATCTCGCTAAATCTGGTTACAAACACTATGAGATATCAAACTTTGCAAAATCTGGTTATGAATCTATCCATAACCTTAATTATTGGTTATATGGAGATTATGTTGGGATTGGGTTGGGTGCTGTATCCAAGATTGATAACAGAAGAATTACCAATGAAAAGATATTAAAAAAATACTATGAAAAGCTCAGCAATGGAGAATTACCAGTTGGAAATATTGAATATCTTAATCGTGATAAACAAATGAGAGAAAGACTGATGCTGATGTTAAGAACAAGCAGAGGGTTTGAAATTAAAGAAATTGAAGATACATTAAAAATGAAAAATAACGGAAGACTGAAGAATTTTAAAAAAATGCTGGAGATTATTATGAAAAATGGGTATGCAAAGGTTCGTAACGGTAGAATTCTATTTACTGAAAAAGGCTTTTTAAGTTCAAATTATATAATTTCAGAGTTTTTTGATTTATTGAATTGAAAGGTAAGGTTTAAACCAATTACATTAATAACATATCTTTTGGTTGACAATGATTTTTTTTCGCGTTATCTTTGTCACGAAAAAAAGGAGAATAATACAAAAAGAATAGAAGCATTGCATCCCAAAATAAGAGATAAAATGGAAAATAATGATAATTTATATAAATGGTTATAGATGAGATAAAAAAACAAAAAGAGTATAAGAGAGGAAAAGTAGGGTAATATGGATATAAAAGATAATAGAGCAGAGGCTAATAAGGCTGATGCAGCTGACATCCAAACAGAGGAAAAGTACAAAAGTTCAAAGTCAAGTAGGTCTGAAGGTAAGTCAAAGGGTAAAGCTTCAAAGCATAAATCTATTAAAGCTGAGCTTCTAGATTCTCTAACGGAGGAAGAGATAAAGGAGCTTATTGTTGCAAAGGAAACATTAGCTGAAACAAAAAAATTGCTTGAAGAAAAAGATGTGTTGATAAAGGAGTACGAGGATCTTCTTAAGAGGCAGCAGGCAGAGTTTGAGAATTATCGAAAAAGAATCAATCGTGAAATAGAAGAGAATAAAAAATATGCAAATGTAGAAGTAATCCTTGATATAATAAACGTCCTCGATGATTTCGAACGAGCAATTGATGCAGCCAGGTCTTCAAAGGATTTTAATGCCCTACTTGAAGGAATAGTAATGATTGAAAAACAGTTGAGAGGCATTCTTGAAAAGAAGTATGGTGTTAAAAGGATTGAAGCGGTTGGAAAGGAATTTGATCCATCCATACATGATGCAATTATGATGGAAGAGTCCGACGAAGTGGATGAAGATACGGTTGTAGAAGACTTTCAAAAAGGTTATATAATGTATGACAGAGTCATTCGTCCCTCAAAAGTTAAGGTTGCAAAAGCTACAGGTCCATCACCAAAACCGGATTTTAATCTTGAAGGAATAAAGGACATTAACGAAAAGAGGGTCGATGATGCTACTAGCAGTGAAAATATTGACAACAATGATGAAAATATCTCTGAGAAAGGAGAGTAGTTATGGGAAAAATTATAGGTATTGATTTGGGCACTACTAATTCTTGTGTTGCTGTGATGGAAGGAAATGAAGCAAAGGTTATTACAAATTCCGAAGGTCAGAGAACAACACCATCAGTGGTTGCTTTTACTAAAAAGGGAGAAATACTTGTAGGACAGCCCGCTAAGAACCAGATAATTACTAACTCAGAAAATACGATTTATTCTATAAAGCGTTTTATGGGCCGTAGATACAATGAGGTAACGAGAGAAATAGAGATGGTTCCTTATAAGGTTGTAAAGGGATCAAATGGTGATGTCAGGGTGAAAACAATAGCTGGTGAGTTTACACCTCAGGAGATATCCGCTCGTATACTGACGAAGATGAAGCAAACTGCGGAGGATTATCTTGGAGAAAAGGTAACAGATGCAGTTATTACAGTTCCTGCGTATTTTAACGATTCTCAAAGGCAGGCAACAAAAGATGCAGGGAGGATCGCGGGATTAAACGTTAAGAGAATTATTAATGAGCCTACGGCAGCTTCCCTTGCCTATGGTCTCGATAAGAAGAAGGATGAAAAAATTGCAGTATACGATTTAGGTGGCGGAACATTTGATATCTCGATTCTGGAATTGGGAGATGGTGTTTTTGAAGTAAAATCTACAAATGGTAATACTCATCTGGGTGGTGATGATTTTGATCAAAGGATAATGGATTGGCTGATTGAAGAATTTAAGAAAGATCAAGGTATTGATCTTTCAAAGGATAAAATGGCATTACAGAGATTGAAAGAGGCATCTGAGAAGGCAAAGATAGAGCTTTCGAGTACAATGACCACTGATATTAACCTTCCATTCATAACAGCAGATTCAAGTGGCCCAAAACATTTAAATATGACCTTAACAAGGGCGAAGTTTGAACAGCTTGTTAGTGATTTAATTGAGTCCACAAAGGGTCCTTGTGAAGCAGCACTGAAAGATGCAGGTTTAACTCCTAACGATATTGATGAAGTTATCCTTGTTGGTGGTTCAACAAGAATACCTGCAGTTATTGAGATGGTAAAGAAGATCTTTAAGAAAGAGCCAAATAAAGGGGTTAACCCGGATGAGGCAGTGGCGATAGGGGCTGCAATTCAGGGAGGTATCCTTGCAGGTGAAGTTAAGGATGTTCTTTTGCTTGATGTAACGCCACTTTCTCTCGGTATTGAAACTCTTGGTGGTGTTATGACTAAGCTTATCGAAAGAAATACTACAATTCCAACAAGAAAAAGCCAGATTTTCTCAACTGCAACCGATAATCAAACGGCTGTAAGTATTCATGTGTTACAGGGCGAAAGAGAAATGGCATCTCAAAATAGAACATTGGGTAGATTTGATCTGGTTGGTATACCACCTGCTCCCAGAGGAGTGCCTCAAATAGAGGTTACATTCGATATAGACGCTAATGGTATTGTGCATGTATCAGCTAAGGACCTTGCTACGGGTAAAGAGCAGAAGATAAGAATTGAATCTTCTAGCGGATTGTCTGAAGAAGAGATTCAAAAGATGATTAAGGATGCCGAATTGCACGCTGAAGAAGATAGAAAGGCAAAAGAAAAAGCTGAGGCAATCAACCAGGCTGATACACTGATATACCAGACGGAGAAAATGCTGAAGGAACACGGAGATAAGATATCTCCTGAAGATAGGGCAAATATCGAAAGAGAAATAGAAAATACCAGAAAAGCAGTGAAAGATGGTGATACTGCTGCAATTAAAAAAGCAATTGATTCATTAACTCAGGCTTCGTATAAGATATCAGAAGCGATGTACCAACAGGCAAGCAGTCAACAATCTACTGCTTCTCAAACAGGCCCTTCTGGAGGAGCAACTGGAAGTACTGGTGCTGAGGGTTCGGCAGGATCTGGATCTGGAAATGAAGAAGATGTTGTTGATGCTGAATATGAAGTCGTAGATGACGAAAATAACAAGAAAGAATAGGCAATTAATCTTTGCCCTTTTTAAAGTAAAGGGTATATCAATATCAACTATTTATTAAATAGGTGATTAAGTAAAATATGAAATTATAAATGAATACCCTATAAGTTTAACTTATAGGGTATTTTTAATTTATTTAACTATAGACTGATTTTTGCCTATAAGGCGTTTAAAAGCAATATTAACATCAAAATTTGATTAATTTTTTGTTACAATTGTTATAACTTTTCTTAACAGTAATAAATAAAAAATTGTAAATTATAAGTAATCTTAATTATATTCAAATATCTTTGTTTTTCTTGCAATAAAGAAAGTAAATACTGTTTTTTTAAGATTTATGGAGTTGATAGAATTCAGCCTATTAAAATGAAAATGTAAAGAGGCTTAATTATGGCAAAAAAGAGAGACTATTACGAAATACTTGGGGTAGATCGTAATGCAACAAAGGAAGAAATCAAAAAAGCGTATAGGAAACTCGCATTGAAGTACCATCCTGATAAGAATCCTGGTGATAAAGAAGCTGAGGAAAAGTTTAAAGAAGCAACTGAAGCCTATGAGGTTCTGGGTGATGATGAAAGGCGAAAGATCTACGATCAGTTCGGGCATGAAGGACTGAATGCACAGGGTGCCGGTGGATTTCGCGGATTTAGAGATACTTCGGATTTTGAGGATCTATTTGGTGGTTTCAGGGATATATTTGGTTCAGATATATTTGACTCGTTCTTTGGCTTTGGGGATATGTTTGGTAGGTCTCAAAGAACTTCAACCAGAAGAGAATCGAGAAGAGTATCTCGGGGTTCTGATATAAGGTATGATATTGAATTAACACTTGAAGAAGTGGCAAAGGGCAAAACTGTAGAATTAAGTGTTTCCAGATATGAAGTATGCCCTGATTGTAAAGGGGCAGGAGGAAGCGGAACCACAACATGTCCTCAGTGCGGGGGTACCGGGCAGGTATCAAGAACCCAGGGTTTTTTTACGATTGCTTCAACCTGCCCAAGATGTGGAGGAACTGGATATATTACTAAGAATATATGTCCTACATGTGGTGGTAAAGGAATAGTTAGAAAAGAGAGGAAAATTGTAGTTGATATTGATCCAGGTGTTGAGGATGGCACGATTTTAAGGCTTCATGGAGAAGGAAATGCAGGTAGCGGAGGTGGCCCTAGTGGGGATTTACTTTTAGTAGTTCATGTTAAACCTCACCAATATTTTCTAAGAAAAGGAAATGATATTTTATGTGAGGTCGAAGTAAGTGTTTTTCAAGCAATACTGGGCACAAGTATTAAAGTTCCTACCCTTGACGGAAGGGTTGTAAAGATCAATATCCCACCTGGAACTCAGAGCGGTAAAGTATTCCGCTTGAGGAAAGAAGGTATCCCCTACTTTAAAGGAAGGGGGAGAGGAGATCAGCTAGTAAAGGTTAGAGTCAAGATACCAACTCATCTTACCTTTGAAGAGAAGAAAATGATTGGGCAAATTGCTAAAAAACATGGAGAGACCGACACACCACCTTTAATTCCAATAAGCAAATTTGATCAGCATTAAAACATGTTGTTTTAGGAAAAGAGCACTCCTTTAGGTGGAGTGTTTTTTTTGCAAATTTAGTTTTTTTATTTAGTTTATACGTAAGAGTTGAAATTCGTATTATTTATTATATAATTTAATTGGCAAATAGAATTTTGTTTAGTAAAAATTAAGCTTTACCAGTTCATTTCATAGCTACAAAAAACTGGATTTAAGTGTTCTTGTATGTTTTGGCATTCTGATAAAACATAAAATTAGGATATTGAAAAAACTATATAAAGTTTAGTTATTAAAACTATAGTTATTTATATTTATTTCATAGCTTTTTCAATTTTTTCATAATGGAGATTATTATGGGACTCAATAGTAATGATAAGGTTAAAGTAGGGATTATTGGTGTCGGTAAAATGGGAACGTATCATGCCAATGTACTTTCAGCTCTAAACAAGGATGTTGAATTTGTCGGGGTATATGATATTAACAGGAAAAGATCTGAGATAATAGCGAGGCGATACAATATTAAATACTTTGAAACGATGGATGATATATTAGAAAATGTAGATGCTGTTTGTATAGCGGTACCAACAAAGTATCATTTTGAGGTGGCAAAAAAAACTCTGGAAGAAGATAAACATACACTCTTGGAAAAACCTATTGCAAGAACAGTTGAGGAAGCAAGAGAGCTTGTAAAAATTGCTGAAGAGAGAGGATTGATTTTTCAGGTTGGACATGTGGAAAGATTCAAAGGTGCTGTTACAGAGTTAAGAAAAATTGTTAATGATCCATATTTAATTGAGGCAAGAAGATTGAGTCCATGGATTAACAAGGATTGGGATACAGGTGTGGTGTTGGATTTGATGATACATGATATTGATATTGTATTAAGCCTTATTAAGAGCAATGTTGTTCATATAGATGCTGTTGGTAAGAGGGTTAAAAGCTTATATGAAGATGTAGCATCGGCTTTACTTCAATTTGAAAATGGTGCTATTGCTTCAATTACATCAAGCAGATTGAGCGAAACAAGAATAAGAGCAATGGCTATTTCACAGGATAAGGCATTTATTTATCTCAATTTTGAAACACAGGATATAAATATATACAGAGGAGCATCGGCAAGTTTTTTTGTATCTAAAAAGGAAATTACCTATAAACATGAGACTATTGTTGAAAGAGTATTGGTGCAGAAGGAAAATGCATTGAAAGAAGAATTAGTACATTTTATTGAATGTATCAAAGGTGAGACAAAGCCAATTATTACTGGCGAGGATGATGTAAAAACTTTATCTGTTACAATCGATATTATCAAAAGTATCAATAAAAAAATGGCAAAAGAAAGAGTATGGTAGTAAGAATTACATTGATATAGTGCCAAGCCATAAAAATAGAAGGTAGTATGAATTTAATTGGAGTGATTAATACAGGATCAACTTCAACAAAACTCGCAATATTCGGATATAAAAACAGGAATGCTTCTGTAGGAGGAGATTTAGCAGAGGATTTGGTAGAATTGGAAAGAAAAAATATTCCCATTGAAGGCGTATCTGACGTATATAAAGAATTTCTGAAAGATTTTAATTTGAGGAAGAAAGAGGTTGGAAATTTTTTTAACGATTTTTTACGGGGTAGAAAAGCTGATCGATTTGTGTGTATTGCAGCACGAGGGGGGTTATTAAAACCTTTAAAAGGAGGTGTTTACCGGATAAATAATCTGATGGTTGAGGATCTCCTTAGTTGTAAATATGGCAATCATCCATCTAATATGGCAGCTCCAATAGCCTATGGAATAGCAAGAAAAATGAAGATTGAAGCATTCACAGCTTATCCTGTAATTACAGATGAAATGGATGAAATTACAAAGTATACTGGTATACCAGAGATTAAAAGGAAGAGCGTGTTCCATGCTTTAAATCACAAATCAGTAGCTCGATATATTTCGAAGAAGCTTGAAAGGAGGTATGAAGATTTAAATTTGATTGTTTGCCATATGGGAGGAGGAATAACCGTTGGAATCCATGTAAATGGTAATGTTGTTGATGTCAATAATGGTCTTGATGGGGATGGTCCTTTTTCCATAGATAGAGCAGGTACAGTCCCTGCTGGAGATCTTATTAATATGTGCTTTAACGGTAGCCATACTGTTGAAGATATGAGACAGAAAATTGTGGGTAATGCTGGTATTTATGCATACCTTGGTACTAAGGATGCGAAATTAATAGAAAAAATTATTGATGAGGATATTGAGATTGCTGGTATATCTCCAGAAACTGCAAAGATGCTTGTAGATGCCTGTGCCTATAGAGTCGCAAAAGAAATTTGTTCACTTGCTGCTTACACGTCTGGAAATATAGATGCAGTAGTTGTAACTGGAGGATTGGCCTATTTTAAATACCTTACTGAGGAAATCAAAAAGAGGGTCTCTTTTTTGGCAAGGTTTATAGAATATCCGGGAGAAAATGAATTAGGAGCTCTTGCTGAATATTCTTTCCTGGCACTTATTGGGCAAGAAAAAATATTAAATTATGGGAGTTAGGCTATGGGAAAAAAGAGAAGAAGAAGATATGTTGTAGAAGGAAATTTTCAAACTCGCTTTATGTTGCGTTTTATACTTGTTATTATTGGCTCTACTCTTTTATCTACCATTGCTATCCTCGGGTTGTTTTACTTTAAGTACCAGGTACATGGCATACGTTTGAAAGAATTGTTGATAGTTATCGACAATAATAAAAGGGCAACTCCTGTGAGCTTTTTTGAAATGGTTTTAGCACCACTAATTATTTCAAATCTTTTTATACTTTGTATTGTTATACCTATATCTCTATTCTATTCACATAAAATTGCTGGTCCTATTTATAGATTTCAAAAGAGTCTTGATATGCTTATCAGCGGTGAAACTAATTTTATGATAGTGCTACGGAAGAAGGATGAATTTAAGTACCTTGCGTATAAAATGAATGCTCTTATTGATTACCTCAGAAGAAATATTAATGAAGTTAAAATGAGCCATAAGGTTATTAGAGATAGAATTTCCAGGGTTCACAGTATTATTTCCACAGAACCTATAGATATTCAGCAACTACGAAAGGAAATAAATGAATTAGAACGATTCTTTAAAGATAGGGGAGTACCTTTCAGTTACTAGAAGTAGCTTTTATCAAAGTAAATATTAAAATATTATGTTTAATTCCATTAAAACAGTTAAATCTATTAAGATAACATTCGATTATTTACTAAAAAGTTTTAATTTCTAACCTTTCGAAATAATTATCTTGTACAATTAGGAAAAAGTAATAGGTAAATAAAATCATTTAATAATAAAAGACATATTTAGCTTATTTATTATCCCGGATTTAGCTCTTTCCTGAATAGAATCCAGAACGTATAGCTATGTTTTGTTCTGGGATAATGGAGCAAAAAAAGCTTGAAATTTTTAGAGCAACCCCACTAAATCCTGATTTTTAACTAAAACTTCATTGTTTTTAGGGCTTCCATTGCAGCTATCCTTACTCTTCTTCTGTATTTTCCCCTGATTATTTCAACTAATGGTATAAACCCTTCTCTGTTTCCAATATTCTTTATCGCATCAATACATGCGAGCAGCAATATATCATCAGTTCCTGAAATATCTGCTGTTTCAATCATGCGGGTTATTTCAGGCAATGACTCTTTTTTGCCTATTTTTCCTATAGCAATAGCTATTGCACTTCTTACATAATTATCCGGCTCATATCTTACAGCCTGATATAAAAAGGGGAGTGCCTTAGGATTACCAATTTCCCCTAGAGCCAGTGCTGAAACTGTTCTTACATCCCAAAAGTCATTGGTGATTTTCCCACTTTGTCGTTCCACATATATAGTGCCCTGTTGAAGACCGTATATTAATGCATCAATGGTTTCATCGCTGTTATCCTTTAACTCCCTTAATTTAGTAGCAGCAAGAAGCTTATTCTCATGGGTGCCATTATACATAAGGTTGATATAATCTTTAACCGTTGGTTGAGTTAGATTTAATAGATATTGTTCTACACTCTCCTGAGCAAACACCACAGATGCTGCAATCAAAGTGAATGTTAGAATTAACAGTACGGCTGTTATACTTAATTTTTTCATAGTTATTCCCCCTCATCAGGCAAACCTTTATACCAGGAATTGCCAATTTTTATAAATGTGTGTTGTGGTTTTGGAAATTCTTTCCCTTTGAAAAGAACATATACATATGCTTTATTGGGATTTACAAACTCAACCCTTGAAATAGGTAGAGATTTTATACCATTCTTTTCTCTTGTTTGAATCAGTAGATAAAAAAATGATTCAAGGTTATTAGCGTTCCATCCCTGTTGTTTCAAAAAAACTGGATCGCTATATTTTTCCTTATATGTAGGGGTCAGTAAGCTCTTCCATTTTTTGAAGTTTTGAGTTTCATAGCATTGTTCAAGTTGTTCAATCGTATCAAGTATGGAAATGGTCGCTTTCTGTTTATATTCTTTACTTATTATTTTTTTCTCAACATTTCCTTCCTGTTTCAATTCGTCTGTTTTCTCAGATTCAGATTGAACTAAAGCAGTTGTTTTCTTGTTGGATTCTACAGGTTTTACATTTTCTTTTGCTTGACCTGAGTCATTATTAGGTTCATTTGGAGATTGAACAGCAACCTGATTTTCACTTTTTTTATGCTTTTCAGAGTTTTCAATGTTTTTATCTATACCTTTGGTTGTGCTACAACCCGCCAATAATATTCCTAATAGTATAAAAATAGAAATAATTAATATGGTCTTTCTGATTATCAATTGCATGCTCCTTAATGATTTTATCATAAAAATATAAAATATCAAACTTTTTTGTTATTTTTTATCATCTTTAGTAATGAAAATTAGGACGGATTTTAGGTCTTTAAACAAAATAAGTCTATTCAATCATATCGTAATTTAGCAATTCACCTTTACTTATATTTCGTTTTGCTTTTTTTCCAATTATTTTATTAATATTTTCAGCGCCAATTCCTATATTAGGCCTTAAGAGTATAATGTTATTTAAACTTATTTTGTCACCCTTATTTATATCGGTATTGGCATAAATACTGCGTCGCGCATATATCCTTTCCTTTTCTTCATTCTTGGAAATTATACGTTTGTAACCATTTATCGAAATTTCTGCATCCCTTATTTCCCGTGTAAATTGATTAAACTCTTTTGGATTCAAAGAATTTTTATGATCCGCTCCTTTGAGATTTTTATCCAGAGTAAAATGTTTTTCGATAGCTTTCGCTCCCAATGCTACCGCCAGCAGGGCAGCATCCATTCCAAGTGTATGATCTGAAAAACCAACAGGTAATCTATATCTCTCTGAGAGTGTTTTAATAAAACCAAGATTTAAAAACTCCGAGGCAGCTGGGTAGAGCATAATGCAATGCATTACGCATATAAATGGAAGTTTATGTTTTTTTAAAGTTTCGACTGCCCTATCAATTTCATTTATAGTGCTTGCTCCAGTAGAAATAAATGCACCCTTCCCTGTATTTCCTATTTTTTCAATAAGGGCAAGATTTGTTATATCGCTTGATGCTATCTTAAAAAAGGGAACATAAGGGTTAAGTTTTTCAACGGCCTTCAGGGAAAATGGTGTAGAGAAATATGTTATACCTATTTTCTTTGCCACTTCGTAAAGCCTTTTATTCCATTCATCCTTAAAGGAAAGTTTTTTTATTGTTTTCTCCCAGGAATTATCAGGCAAGCCAAGAGTTTTCCTATAGTACTCTGGTGCAAAAAGCTCATTAAGAGAGAAATATTGAAATTTAATGGCATCCGCACCGGATTCCTTAGCTGCATGAATTAATTCAATTGCTTTTGTTAATTCCCCATTATGGTTTGCACCTGCTTCGGCAACAATATATGTTTGCTCAAACATATCAAAAACCTGTAATTGAATATTTTAACTTTAATATAATTTTTAATTCATAAAAATATGAATATTTGTTATTTGATAATTTTAGTTAATAATATTATAATATAAGGGATATTAAAGAAGTAACAATATTAAAAAGGCAATTATTAATTATTCAGCAGTATTTAATTGTGAATATTAAAGAAGTTTTGTTGGATTATAAGCTATTATGAATTTTGGCATGGAAAGATGAGAACTGCGATATACCCCGGAAGTTTTGACCCACCAACTAATGGACACTGCGATATAATAAAACGTTCATCTAAGTTGTTTGATCATGTTATAGTGGCGGTAGCAGAGAACTCTGAAAAGGTCTATACATTTACTGTTGAACAACGAGTAAAGATGTTGAAGGATATTGTAAAACCTTTTAATAATATCACTGTTGAACATTTTAATGGTCTCCTTGTGGAGTATGCAAAACTAAAAAGTGCTGTAACTATCATAAGAGGATTAAGGGCATTATCCGATTTCGAGTATGAGTTTGAACTTGCTTTAATGAACCGTCATTTAAATTGTGATGTAGATACAATTTTTATGATGACTGATGAACATTATTCTTTTGTAAGAAGCTCATTGGTTAAAGAAGTTGCCCGTTTAGGAGGGGATATATCTGATAAAGTCCCACCAATTGTCGAAAAATACTTGAGAGAGCATTATTCTAAATAAAATATTAGAAGTTACAATAGCAGACCTTAATGAAGTTTAGCTACTTGTTATGAAATTCTTAATTTAACTAATTTTAAATAGGCAAGTAAACTTTCAATCATAATAAAGGACCAGGTTTACCTATCCTTTTTATATCTATAAAAAATTAGATTTAAATATACTTTAATATTTTGGTATTCCAATTAATCATAAATACTGTTATTAAAAAAATAAAAGATATAGCTTCGCTAGGACAGAGAATGATGTTGCAAAAAAACCTTAATTTTAATGAATAAAACCATAATTAAAAAGTTTTTAATTACGATTTATTGTTTTGTGGTTTTATTCACCCATTTTACTGTTCTATGTGCAATGATTTATTTAATTTGAATCTATGGTCTTCAGTAGGAATAGTATTTTTAATCAAGAGCAGTATAAATTCATGATCTACAGCCGGTATGGCGGAAATAAGATTTTAATATTATCTAATATTTTTCTATTAAAAACATCGAAATTATTTCGTTTAAGGGATAACTTTAAATCCTGTAAGAAGTAAAGATGATATTCAGAATAAAATTGATGTTATGTAATAATGACAAGATTTCCAGAGGGGAGTTACTGCGGCAAATATTATAAAAACGATATATAAGGAGGTCAAAAATGGATAGCAGCTTTACAGAAAAGGTAATCAAGAAAGCTAAGGAGCTACAAAAGCGGATTGTACTTCCGGAAGCTGAAGATGAAAGAGTGGTATCCGCAGCATCAAAAGCTATTGAAGATGGTCTTGTAAGTGAAATTATTCTTGTTGGTAATCCAGATGGGATTAAAAAAATAGCTGAGAAAAATGGAGTGATCTTGAAAAACGTCAGAATTATTGATCATCTAAAAGAGGGGAAGATCGATGAATATTCAAAGATCTTCTTTGAAATAAGA
>Ga0164318_10003017_pt1 | contig 15838 bp, 21 predicted proteins | sample GuaBasSedimGuay9_FD_113734 | JGI IMG/M metagenome (GOLD analysis project Ga0164318, IMG submission 113734) | Subseafloor sediment microbial communities from Guaymas Basin, Gulf of California, Mexico - Guay9, Core 4571-4, 0-3 cm | ecosystem: Environmental > Aquatic > Marine > Hydrothermal vents...
TTCACTGACATTTTCACTTCATCATTTGAACATCTTCCACAACTCTCAAGTATATCAAGTTGTTTTTTTAATAACTTTTCTCTTTCCTTTCGTTTAATCTTCTCAATAATCACTTCTGGAATAATAAGCTTACCTCTTCCATCGCAAAATATACAATCTTCTATTTCAGTATGTCCTTTATATGAATTAGTTTCTTTGCCTGTTCCATTACAGTAAGGACACACAAAAATACCTTTCTCTTCATCTTTCTCCCTTTTTTCTTTCAATTTATCCATAATTGATTTTTCTCTATTCATTTTCTTTCCATATTTTTCTTTAAGTGCTTCTCATATCATCAAAGCGGTGTGTCTCTTTCCTTAAATTAACTTACAAATATTATTATAAATACTTTTCTATATCTTGTTATAATCTTTGTTTTCTTTTTCTATAAAATCATAGATTATTTTTATTATCAATCTCTTCAAGGTTAGATCGTGCTTCAGAGTATAAAATTTAAGATAATTTTTTAGGTATATAGGGATATTTACTAATAGTTGGTCTTCTCCTATAGTTTTTTCGTATTTTTTGCCTGTATTTATATATTCAACTATTTGTTTTTTATTTTCTTCTTTTTCTTCCATATATATTAATATTTATTTATAGTAATATATGGTAATAGAACCAATGTCGGCTGCAATGTTCTTAATAATCGGTATAATTATAGGTTATCTCCTTAATTCTCACATTCAATTTGAAAAAAGAAATAAAGATAAATAAGATGATAAATTACAAACGATGTTGGGAAGACGGGGATAAAAACCAATTAGTTTTATCAGTAGGATTTTTAATTGTGGTAATAGGATGTTTGTATTTAATATATATAGGTTTACAGGTAATCCTAAATATTATTATAGTTTTTTTTGCTTTGATTGGTGTTTATATTACTGGATTAAATTATATAGAATCTTGTCCTGAAATTGAAGAAAATGATTGATAGACGAGAGAAAGTTAACAGTTTAGAGGTAATGGAAATTGAAAGAATAGATAAACTCTTAAATAATAACCTATTAAATTTTTTAGAACTAATCAAAAAATCCAATAAAAATCCAGAAGATATAAATCTAAAAAATCGCCTGAGAAAAACCCGCCAAAACAGGAATAAATTGAAAAAAAAGAGAAGATACATTCGGCAGGGGAAATTAAAATTAAATAATAAAACTCTGGAATGGGAAAGAACTGATATTTGTGTTGATGGTGAAAAAAAATGAAAGTAGTTCTTATATATTTATTTATTTTATTATTATGTTTGTAAAATATTTGTCGGTTTTTAAAATATGATACCAAAATCTTTATTATTTAGTTTTATATTTTTTAGTTTACTATTACCTATTACTTTCGGGGAAATTCTTGAGATAGAACCAGAAACATTTAATTTGACTATGAATTTATCATCATCAGAAGATTTTAGTTTTCGCATAGTACATTCAAATGAAAGTATAAATTTATCAACTCCTATTGATATATATTACAAAGGCATCATTCCAGTTTATTTTGACAAAAACAATTTTACTTTAATTACTTCTCAGAATATTTTTGTCAATACTTCAGTTAATTCAAATTTATTTCGGGCTGATAATTATAAAGGAATGATTTTCGTTCATACTCAAAACGAAACCTATGAATTACCTGTTTATATCAACATTCTGCCAACAACATTATATGAATTAGAAAATAATGCAACAAATATGAGTTTAGACCAGGGGGATGTTGGAGTTTTCTATTTAAATGTTTCCAACAAAGGAAATACAGAAATTTTATTGCCAATACAAAAACCTGAAACTGAAATCATTTTTAATGTCCCAGAAACAGTAATAATTCCTGTTGGAATGAATTTATCAATTCCTGTTTTTTATAAAATCCCAGCTAATTTTTCTTCTGGAATACACGAACTTACTTTTTTTGTTGGTGAGAAATCTTATTTTTTGAATTTGACTGTTATAGATAAAATATCTCCTGAAATAAGTTTTGATGAAAATCTGCCAAAAGAACTTTATGTGTTTAATACAATTAATTTTGAAGATTATATTACTTGTTCTGATAATGAAAATGTTTCATCTTTTGTTTATAAAATCGGCAATGAAACAAGAAATATTACAGACTCATTTTACTTTGATAAAATTGATTCTTATGAGTTTAACTTTGTTTGTATAGATAACTATGCAAATGAAGTTCAGACAACTAAAAAAATAGATATTATTCCTGTTGAAATAAAAAACCTTAAGACCGAAATAAAAATACCAAAAAAGAAAAAAGGTGAATTAATTAATTTAAAATTATTTACCACTTCGAGCAAACTTAAAACCAAAATTAAAATAGTTGATTTTAATTCAACAGGTGACATGAATTTGGTAATAAAATCAGGAGATAAGTCTATGTATCTTGAACCTAATTTAAATAATTCACTTGAATTTACTACAGATGGGGATGTGATTTTACAGTTAAGTGATTTTGAGAATGAGGGAAATTACAAAGGTGTTATTACATTTGATTATGGTGGATATATTGATGTAAATAATTTTAAAATCAAATTTGAGGGTGAAATTGGTGATTATTCTGTTCGTGACCCTTTTAATTTATCTGTTTATGATTCTGTTTTAAATTGTCGTGGAGTTGATCTGGGAACAGGTTCTAAAGTTGTTTGCGATGGTTTAGAATTTCCTTCTGATATAGACCAAGACACTTATTTCATTCCAAGAACTCAAAACCAGATGGAGATTCAGGAAAAATTATGCCAGGAGCGGGTGGATAATGAAATTGTTCATACTAATTTTTATAAATATATATTATGGGTTTTAGGGGTTATTATATTAATTATAGTGGTTGTATTCTTTTTAATAAAAGCTAAGGCTTCTTATCATGACTAAAATATGAGAATATTTAATAAAAAATATGGGGATAGAACAGAAGACTATTTTTTAAGTCTTGACACTGGGGTTAAAGGTTGGTTTGTAAAAACAATAAATGACCCATTGCATGAAAAAGAAATGAGTGTTGTTTGGGAAAGTTTTGGTTTAATGGGGATACAGCATAGGATAGACAGAGTTCCAATAGATGGATTAATTACAATCAGCCCTGGAATTATGAATAATGAAAGAACTTATCATGTTTTAATAGCTGGTTCATTAGGAGAATCAAAATTATTGGATTGTGTTTCAGGAAATTTAGTTAAACAAAACAAAAAATTAAGTGAAGATTTGAAAGAAAAAAAGCTTGAGTTAAATATGAATCAATCAACAAAAAAAGTAAGTGAGCTTGGAGTTGATAAAGCTTTTTTAGATAGATATCTTGAGTATAAAAAAGCATTTGAAAAACAAGTAAAAAAAGATGAGGTGGAAGATGAGTGATATAGAAGATTTGATCAGAGTGGATGAAGTATATGATATGACAGAAGAGGATACAAAATCTAAAAATATTCAGGAAAAATTAGAATTTTTAACAGGCAATATTGTGAATCACCTTGTAAAAAATGAAACTTTTGATTTGGGGGATGTTGTTGAAACAATAGATAAATGGGAGAAAGAAGGTTTTAGAGGTTTTAATTCAGAATATTGGACTAAAGAAGGTTTAAGCATTGCACTTGGTTTTATTTCAAGTATGGAAAAAACAGAGCATGATATTGGAAATTTTGCTGATATGATTAACAAACTAAAAAAAATGAAAGGGTTTGATGACCATCTTTTAGAATTGCTTAAGGTTTCTCCACCGTTGAATGAAATATTTTATTGTAACAAGCAGATTGTAATTAATAATGTAGATTATATTCTAAGGTTTGCGATTGTGTTCAGAATTTTTAAAATTTTTTTCAATAAATTTAGAATGAAAATGGAAGAGGCTAAAAATTATAGATTAAATTTTATTGAACTTCGGGATAAAGTTTTGGATTTGGTAGAAGAAAATAAAATTTTAAAAGATGAAATTAAGATATTAAAAGATGTTTCTGCTGAGAAAGAAAAACTTGAATTGAAATTAAGTAAACAGGATGATGAAATAGATAGATTAAAAAAAGAATTGAAAGAAGCTAAGAAAAGTGATGTGGAAAAAAGGCAAGATGTTGCTGATGAGAAAACTGAAGAGGAACCTAAAATTATAATACCACAGATTATTGAAGAAAAAAAAGAATTAACTCTTGAAGAAATAATAGCTAAGGGTATTAAAGAGGGTTGGGTTGTTATAAAAGGTGGTGTAAACCAATTTAGATGTTTTAGATGCGGTTATGTATGGTTGCCTAAAAATAAAAAATTAGATAGAGTTCCTAAAGTGTGTCCTGAGTGCAATGCCCGTAATTGGAATAAATTAAAAAAACAATAACAACAACGAAAGGTTATGAACATATATTCAAAACCCCACATATTACTATATATTACTTTATATTACTTTATATTACTTTATATAAAATATATTATATGGTACTAATAGGTATATATCCTATAGAAAAAACCAAAGGAAAATCATTTAAGACTCCTGACAATGCAAAAAGTATTAAAATAAATATTACTAAAGAAGAATTTAATGATATAAAAAAGAAAAGTTCCTCAGAATTAAAGGGATTTGTAATCAAATTATTAAAAACCAATAAAATAAACCCAAAAATTATCGAACATTACAAAGAATGGCAGTTTTGGGTGCATTATTATACAGTTACTAAAAAAAAGAAACTCATTGGGAGAGTTGGTTCTTTTAGAGGAAGGGTTATTTTTTAATTAATAAATAATTATTATTTATGGCAGAACTAACTTCTTTAATCATCACTTATTATTGGGTCTTATTTGTTTCCACAATAGTAGTCTCTTCTCTGATTTCAATGAGTCTTACAAAAAAACCATTTTACATTTTGTTAGGTAACCTGCTCGGCAGTATTATTTTGTTGTTATTTACCTCTTTTTTTGTAGGGCTTTTCTAAAATGGAAAAAGAATTAATGGTTTTGTATGGCGGAATAATTGGAGTTATAATAATTGGAATTATAATGTGGCTTTTTAAGATAACCATTACTTTACTTCAGGTTGGTATTATCTTGTTTTTGATTGCAATGATTGCAGTTGCTTTTTTTGCAAAAGAAATATATGAAAAAAATAAACTAACCGCATATAATTCAAAAGATGAAATGGTTATTGCAAGAGACCATGCTGTAAAGTTTTGGGCAGAAAAAACAAATGGTGAAATTATCTCAGATGTTTGGTACAATAGGAAATATTTTCATCCATTTTATTTATATTGTTTTTTGATGAGAAAAGTAAGGGCTTTAGAGTCTGACAAAAATAAGGAGGTCTGGATAATCGTTAGTATTGAAAAAAAACACCCAAAAATAGTTTCAGTTACTGATGAAGTGCAGGTTGCAGAAAATGTAAGCGAATCTATTGAAAAAAGAGCTGAGAGAATTTGGAAAGCCTTTAATCCTCATTATTCTGGAACACCAACAGAAGGAATCCGTCCTGAGCAAAGTGATTATCTTTTAAGCAAGAAAACCCCTGAAAGAAAGGTAAATATATATCATACATCTGAAGAATCAAAAAAACAAAGTATTATGGATAATCCTCCTGAAGAAGATGATTGATTATGGAAGAATGCAATTTTTTTGATTTCAATAAAAAAGTCAAAAAATATACAAAAGGAAATATTCAAACTGTCTTTTCTGAGAAATATGGGTATGAAGAGGAACATATAATCCATTCAAAAGATGTGTTGCGGATAGGAAAACAAAAATATGATGTATATCACATGCGTCCTTTTCGCAGAGAAGGGGAATTATTAATGAATATCAAAAAATCCAGCAGGAAAATGGTTTATGGGATGACAGGATGCGGAAAATCATTTCTTTTTAGGGGGATTATAGATAGATTTATTCGTTCAGGAGGATATGTTATCAATCTTTCTGATGTAAAAGGAGAGATGATATCTTCTCTTAATCCAGTTCAAGAAAAATTCAGATTTAATCTTGCAAGGGGTGATAAACCAACAGGACTTGCTATTAGAGAATATTACCCTGCATATCTTAATAAAAGAAAACCGAAGAACAATATTAAATTAATGCAAATACCTTTGAAGGAAATGACATTGGAAGATTTGCAAACCTGCATTACAGGTATAAAAATGAGCGACACACAATTAAATTTATTAGAAAAATGTTTGATAGTTGAGCAGGATAAAAAATATCCTTCCATAAGAGGATTAATAGATGTTGTAAATAATTCAGATATGTTCTCAGGCACGAAAACCGCATTAATTTTAAGACTGGAAAATCTTGAGGCTTCAGAGGCTGTTGGGGAAACTTATGAACCAATGGATATTGCTCAGGACTTTAAAGAAAAATATATGGTTTCTTTGAATTTATCGGGATATGCAGGAACTAAAAACCTGACTTCTTTTTATATTGGATTTTATATAAGAAAATTAATTGAACTGAAGGATTCGGGCAGGATACCAATTTCAAAAAGAGTTTTGGTGGTTCTTGATGAGATGGGTGATTTTTGCCCTCCAGACAAAGATTTAGTTTCGAGAACTGAAATTGAAGAATTATTTAGAAAAGGCAGAATTTATAATATTTATATAATAGGGGCAACCCAGAAAATTAATTTTGTTTCAGATAAGATTTTTGAGCAGTTGGATGGGTGTTTTATGCCAAATATGAGTTATATTGATCTTGAGGATATGAAATATATTATTAAAAAAAAGATAAGACCTGATTTGTCCCCAAATGCAATCCCACAGGAAGTTCCAAGAATATTGAATAAAAAATTGTGCAAGATAAACAAAGACGGGACAAGAGATTGGTTTTATGCGGATTTTGTAGGTAGGAAATTTAAGATTTTTACTCCTTATTCCCCTTTATCAGCACATATGGAGGAAAAAGGAACTTGAAAATGAAAAAAAAGAAGAAAAAAGTATGTTTATATTATGATGAACCTTCAAGCAAGGTTGGAAAATTAGTTAAGCTTAAAGTATGGGAAGAAAAAGGGTGGAAATTAATAATTTTGTCAAGAAATGTAGTGGTTAGTAAGATTTGTAAATATAAAGGAGGGCAATATAAGAATTTTAACCCAACTACAAAAAAGAAAGAACTGCTTAAACATTGTCCAGAAAAACTCAAACCTCGATATGTTAAGGAAATTGTAGAAGAAGAGGCAGGCAGTATCTCTTTAAAAGATATTCAGAAAATATGTGAGAAAAAAAAGATTAAAACAAAATTAGTATCCCCTCTTGGTTAGCTATTTCACATGTTTTTTCATATATGATTTTGCATAATTAACCGCTTCAGAAGGTTTGTCAAATTCTTTAAATTTATTATTAACAGTATCTGTGTCTTTTTTGTGTTTGCTGATAATTACAATAAATTTATCTGTTTTGATAATTTCTAAAGTTGTTAGTATGTTTTTTTGCCTATTCATCCAACAATTCTTATTTTTTAGTTTTTTCCAGACCATAATAGATATTCTTTTTTGAGGTATTTAAGAGATATTTTTAACCAAACAATTTTTTCAAACTATCTTTAGGAAATCTTTTGGGTTTCGGGATTTTCCCTTTGAAAACAGTTTCTTCTTTTGTGAATTGCAGTGTGCCCCAAAATTCTTTACTGGTTTTTTCCATAATTGTTAAGTTATGGTAATATTTGAAGAAATACTTTTATTTATTGTATATGTTTGGGATATATTTCCTATACCGTTGCCATAACTTGTCTGATTAATCAACCTTTCAATATATCCTTTGTGGTCTAATATATAATGCCCTAAATCAATAAACCCCCCAAATCCAAGATATTCAGGATAATGACCATCCATTTGCAACACATATATATTTGTTAACAGTGTAATAAATATTAATACCCAAATTCCAGTTCCTAAGTCCGCAATCTGGTCTCCTTGAGTTTTTCTGAAAGCCTTTGCTAAACCAATCCATAATAAAAAGAACATATATAATGCAGAAATTATGTTAAACCAGCATATAAGAATATCCCATAAAGAAATATTCCCCAATCCTAATTTAGATAGATTATTTGATATTGTGCCTCCAGTATTTAAAGTCATACCACCAACATATCTCGCCAGTGGTTCTAAGCTACCAACACTTACAGAATCGTAAACTCCAATTAAAAAACAAATAGTTATTATTAAACCTCCTATTCTTAAAGGAGATTTTAAGAACCAAAATAATATTGTAAAAAAACCTGTTATTGGATTTTTGATTAAATATCGCCAGATTTTAAAAACAATTGGCGGAATTGTGAAAGACATAATAAATAATAAATAAGTATAATATTATGATCTTCGATTCAAAAATAATTGCTAAATTCACTACTTTAACAAAAAAACAATTTCTGAGAAAAAAAGAGAAAGATAAAGTTGATATTATTCATGGAGCTTATCTTGCATGCGAAGAAGCTGATGAAAAAATGGTAAGAAGATTAAAAGCCCTTGAACTTAAATGCAAAAACCATCCAAAAGATAAAAAGAAATTTGAGAAAGAAATCTTAAGAATTAAAAAAGAAATTAAGGTAATTAGACATGAAGGACAGATTTTGCAGGATTTGTTTGAAGGTCATGTTCTAAAGAATAATACTGTTTTCAAAGATTATGCTGATAGATATTTGAGGGATTAATTTTCCTTTTATATCCCAAAATTGTTAATAATTATGAAACTAAAGAAAAAAAATAATAATTTATTGACAATATTAGGATTATCTTTGTTATTCTTTATTTTTTTATCAACTCAAACAGAAATTTTTTCAGTAAGTGTTGGTGGTCCTTATGAGCCTGGGGATACAGCCAGAGGGGATTTATGGGGTAGTATAAATGTAGTTGATAGTGGAGAAGAATATGGATACCCAATATGCGACGGGGATTCGGTATGGGTTTGTGCTGAAGTAAGAGACCCAAATGGAAAATTAATTGATGCTGATTGTGTTGGTTCTACAGAATGTTATACTGCTTATCTTCTTGATTGGTCTGTAAGAATACCAGATAATGCTGTGGAAGGAACTTATCAGGTAAAAGCATATTATTACGCTTTAGGGGTTTATTACAACCCAACAAAATATAATTTTGGTTCAGCTTCATTTAAAGTAAGAACTCTGCCTTCTTGCGATGTTGGTTCACAATGCGATAAGAAATATATAGAAAAAATTTGTAAAAATGGAGATGTTTATAAGAAATATGGAATTTATAAATATGATTCAAATTGCGACTGTTATTTTGATAGATATTCAACAGAATTTTATAAAAATTGTGATTATGAATGTTCAAATGGTGTTTGCTTAGATGGTCCAAGTTGTGATGTTGGAAGTGAATGCAAAAGAGAAGATAATGGATTAATTTGTCGGGACGGTAATGTTTATCAACAATATAAGATATATAATTATAACTCTAATTGTGATTGTATTTTTAATAATTTTGAAACTTCTTTGGTTGAAAGTTGTTCGATTGGATGCGATAATGGACAATGTATTGCAGAAATTTGCCAGGAAGGACAATCTGAATGTTTGGATAACAAAGAATATAAGGTTTGCGAAAATAATGCTTGGATGAATTACGGATTGGTAATTGATAAATGCGGGGTTGAATGTGTGACAGATAATGATTGCAACACTAATTTTACTTGCCAAGATTCTATTTGTGTGGAAGGAGATATTCCACCAGAACCAGAGCCACAACAGGAAATTCCTTTGTTGTATATTCTTTTGGGGATTGTGGTTATTGCTTTTGTTGGGGTTTTGTATTGGGCTTTCAAAAAATAATTTTCCCTTTTATAACTCAAAAAAGAATATCTATTATGGTAAAAAATAATAAGACTAAACAAATTCTGTTTTTAGGTCTTTTTGTGTTATTGGTGTGGTTTTTAGCTTCTTATATAAGTATATTTTCAGTTTATCAGCAACCGTTTATGGTTCAATATGCAGGGGCTTTACATACACAATATGCAAGCTGGTGGGATGGTAACAGGTTTAATTCTGATATGACCGTTGAGATTGGAGACTATAAATTTGAGACTGTAAAATATGATAAATATTATGTAGATTATGGATGCAAAGGAAATACTTGTAAAGGAACTTTTGACCATAATGATGAATATGGGTGTCCTATTTATAAAAAAACATTAAGTTATTTCAGTTGTCCTAATCGTGATAATAATTATTATGGGTGTTCTTCGTCTGGATGTAATTATCCGAAATATCTTTATTGCAGCGGTGCTTGTTTGTATTGTGCAGGAAGTTGGTCTTATCATCACCCAACAGTTTATTGTGGTGGAAAATTAGCAGGTTGTTCAAATGAACAAGGTTATATTAACTGGGGTTGTTCTTATTTAATGAATATTTACAAGAATGGTGAATTAATTAAAACAATTGGTTATGATGGTGGTTGCGGTTCTAATTTAACTGGAAATAGTGAATTTAATTCTGATGATATTGAAGCAGATTTTGGAACTCAAAAATGGTATTATAATAATGAATGCAAATCAATTTTAAATTCATATAAGATTAAAGTCCCAGATAATGCTTTTGATATTTCAATCTATTCGCCAGAGGAATATTATATTCAGGGAAAAAATGCAACAGTAAACATAAAGATCATAAACAATTGGAAACCTGTAACCACAAGAGTTTCAGCAAATATTTGTCAGCCAACTTTTGGATTACCTCACTGCGAAACATATACAAAAACAGCGGATTTGATTGTTGGTGAAAATGAATTAAGTTATTCAATTCCAACAAAATATGCTGTGGAAAAACTTGAAATAACACCTTCTGTTGATTTATATTTTGATTTAAACACTTTTAATTTAAAGGGTTTGAATATTGATGCAAATAGATTATTAAATAATGATTTGCAATCCTATGGAGGTGTTGTGGGTGGTGGATTGATTAAGATTGAAAAGGCAAAAACAGATGGTTTTACTTTATATAGTTTAGGTTCTATTTCAGGGGACAAAACTGAAGTTGAAATAAAACCTACAATAAATCCTCCTGTTCAGCCAGGATTATGGGATAAAATTAGTTTATATTTTGCATCTATTCTATTATGGATTTCAGGGATTTTTGGGTGGTAGATTATTTTCCTTATATATATCAAAAAGAAATAATATTATGTTAAAAAAAATGTTTTATTTAGCAATAATAAGTTTACTATTTTTATCACCAATTTTAGCTTTATCCCAACCTTCTAATTATAATCCTATGGGTGAAATTAAAAATTCAATTACTGTTTATTCTGTTGCTGGGGGTGTAATAGGAGAATCCTGCACAAATCAATATAAAATAATAGGAGATTATTGCAGTGGAAATATCAGGCAATATTTACAATGTTTACCTTCTGTAAATGGATTAACATGGCAACAAAGGAGTGAGAATTGCGGAGATTATGGTTATCTTTGTTATGCAGGTGATTGTGTTCCAAGTTCAACTTCTAATATATTAATGCAGAATGTTTTATTAATTATTGGTGGTATTATCGCTCTTACAGGGGCTTTTTATTTAGGTGGTAAATTAAGATGAGAATGATTAATTTGATGGTTGGTATAATATTGGCTTCATTGTTATTTTTATCACCTTTAATAGCGGAGCCAACAGTTGTAAGTGATATTTATGAAAAAACATTTACTGTTGATGCAACAAGTTATTCTCCTTATAAATCCTGTAATATAAAATCAAATTATGAATCAGGAAATTGTCAGTATCTTTATGCTTGTTATATGGTAATCCCACAGGGGGCTTTGGATATTAGTTCTGCGGTTCAAAAGGAATGTTTTGATATTACTGATACAAAGAAAAAAACATTTAAGGTTAGTTTTGCTCCTCCAAGAGGTCATAAATGGGCTGTTGTAACTTTCCTTACTGTTTTGGATTATCAGTATGATAATGTAAATTATATGTGGAACTCTAATATAGATATTCCAGTGGATTACAGGAGTGCGGAAGAACTAATAAGTCTTTGTGAAAAAGGCAAGATGTTAAGAAATGGGGTTTGTTATGATTATCAGGCGGTTTGCATAGATCAATATTCTTCTAATATTTGCACAAACCCATATTCCCTTTTTTGTTTGGATTATGGAACTGGTTTTGATTTTGACAATATTGGTTCTTTTTGTGCTGATAGAGATGGAGATGAAATTTGTGATGAAACTACAAGTTTAACCTGTCCTGACACAAATGGAAATGGAATATGTGACGCTGATGATGTTTATATTCAGAGTTCAGTTTGCATTGATGAAAACCAAAATGGAATATGTGATGATGTAGAAACTGAAGGTGTTTTTTGCAGAACTTATTATGATCCTGTGCATTGCGGAGATGGGACTTCTTGTGTAACTTATCCAAACAAATGTTTTGCAGAAGCGAGTGGATGTCATAGTTGGATGGCTGGAACTTGTGAACCTATTTACCAGAATTTGTGCAACTCAAATGCTGATTGTGTTTCTCCATGTGATGGGATTACGGGTATATGTAAAAATCCTGATGGGCTTTATAACAGATGCTTTTTTTCTGGAGAATGCAACCCAACTTATTTACAATGTTCTGTAGATTCTGATTGTCCAGAATCCCCTTGTGTTGGTGCAACATTTATTTGTTCTTCAGATAATACTTGCACTATTGTTGGAGAATGTATCACAAAACCAGTTAATGTATCTCTTTGGGATAAGATAGGGGCTTTTTTTAATTCACTTTTATCTTGGATTTCAGGGATTTTTGGGTGGTAATTCTGTAGCATGTCAGAAGAAAAAAGTAAAATAAAGATTGTTAGAAAACGGAGACTTCCTACCCTTGACAGTCGTGACCAGAGGATTTTAGGGGCGATTTATAAAAAAAAGAAAAAGGTGGGAAAATCTCCTTAAGTATCCCAAAAACCATTTAATTTATGGTATCATTTAAATTTCTAACAATACTGGCAACATTTTTTATAGCAGGTTATATATTTTTTTCTCCTTATTTAAGCAATATTTTTTTTATCGAAGGATTGAGTATGTATCCAACTTTTAAAGGATGCACGATAATTTATGCGGATAATGAAATTAATCCTTATTTGCTTGAAAAAGGGGATATTGTTATTATTAATTTAAAAGGATTGGAACAAAAAACAACACCTTATAATATTATTGTTCATCGGGTTATAATTAATAACAATAAGACTCAAAAGATTGCCACGAGAGGAGATAATAACAAAATATATAATTACACAACACAAGTTGATGGATTTTTTGATTATAATCGGGTAATGGGTAAAGTTGATAAATATTACAATTTACCTATTTTTATGTGTGAAATTAGGAATTATCCAAAAAATTTTATTAACAGATTTTGAAATTTTCCTTAAATAATCGAAAAATTAAATAATATTATAATGAGTAATAAGAAATCAAAAAACTGGTTTATATATGGAGGAGGACTTATTATATTGTCTGTTATAACTTTATTCTTTATATTTCCTGGATTGGGGGCTTCAATTTGGTCAACAATAGCAAATCAGCCAAGTCACTGTAGCGAAACTCCTTACGATTCTGAATGTTATTGTGAACAAGGAGAAAGAAAAATATATGTTCCTTGGGTTGGTGTTCCAAAATGGAGTTGCGAAAATGTTGAACAACTTTTGTTGGACCCTGAAAGTCCTACTTTTGAGGAAGATGCAATAAAATTTGCTCAAGATTATTTAGCTTTGTATTGTGGGGATGTTTGTACTGATTTGGATTGCGGACCTGTTTGTGAATATTATGATAAAACTACAAATTCTACAATAAAAAATGAATGGGAAGATAGATGCATAGATGCAGTATGGGGTTATGGAAATTCAGGAGCAAGATTGGTAAATATTGAATGTAAGGTTGTTACAGAATGGGAATATTCTTCAACACCTTGTGAAGTGGAATCAGATTGTAATGGTCTTGCTTGGGAACATTGTTATCAAGGAAGGTGTGTAATGCAAAAAGGTGGGTATAATCCTTGGAGAATGGAATTTTTTGTAGATTCTGAAACAGAAATTCCAACAACTTTGGAAGTATTTTCAAGAGATAATTATTGTTATGATGTTGGAACAAACAAAAAATGTGCTCATCAATCAGTTTGTAATTCAGAAAACAATTTAGACTTGTGTGTAGGGGATTTGCCTTTAACAATAGTTCCAAATGATCATTTTATGTCGGTATTAGGAATTTCAGGAATAGGTTCAGGTTACACCACACAAAGATAAATTTTATTTTTTATTTTAAAATATAATTAATATATGGAAAGAAAAGAAAATGAATTACAAAAGAAAAAACCTAAAATAGACCCCAATATTCTGCAAATTAGATTACCTGAGATTTTGATTGAAAAAATTGATGAATTGGTTGAAAAAGGATACTACAAGTCAAGAAGTGATTATTGTAGGGAAGTGATAAGATTGGCAGTATTGAAAGATAAATAATATACATAACTTTTGAGGTATTTAAGGAAATGTGTGTAATGGTTTTTGAAATTCTAAAATCCTATATTGTCAATAATCGCCGAATAACGCTATAATATTCATAATTCACCAAAATCGCAAGGAGACCCCTTAACTTGTTTTGGGGAGGAATTGCGATTAATTATATATATTTTTAAATATAATATATGCGACTTGTGAGAAAGACATTAATTTTAAATAGAAAAGAATTAACATTTAGAAAGAAAGATTTGTTAAATACAATAATTAAAGAATATTTAAGAGTTCTGAATTTTACTTGTTTACAATTACCTGTTTGTTATTCTTCTAGTGAGTTACATCAAAAAACATATAAATCTATAAGAGAAACTTCTTTTTTACCTTCAGATGTTATTCAAGAAGCAAGAAAGGATATATGGAAATTAAAGAAAGTTGTTAACAAAAAGACTTTAAAAGACAAGTCGAGAATAAATCTAAATAACTGTTCAATCAGGCTAAATAAAAGATGGTTTAAATTTATATTAACTAACAAAGGTTATCCTTGTTTTAAATTAACTTACAGACCTAAAAAGACTTTTGTTATCCCTATTAAAATAGATAATCAATTTAAAAGATTTACAGATTATACAAAAGATGAATGGAAATTTGATAATATTTCTCTCTTAAAGAATGGGAATATTGCGGTTGTTTTAGAAAAGGAATTTGAAGAACCTAAAATAACACAAACCAATATTTTAGGTGTTGATGTTGGCTCTGCAACTTTAGCAGCAGTCACTATTTTAAATTCCAAAACAGGTAAAGTTAAAAAACAATTATACTTTGGAAGAGATGTTGCTATTAAACAAAAAAAGTTTGATAAAAGAAGGTCTAAACTTAAATCTCTTGCAGATAAAGGTTCAAATCAAGCAAAGAAGTCTCTAAAAAGACTTAAACACAAACAAAGAAACTTTGTCAAAACAAGAAGTGGTCAGGTTGCTAAAGAGATTGTTAATCTTGCTAAAGAGTATAATTGCAGTGTTGCAGTTGAGAAACTTAAAAACTTAAGAGGTATTAAAACAAAAAAAGGACAAAAAGGGAATTCAAATAAGAAAGGTAGAAAGAAGATTAACAGGATTCCTTATCACCAATTTAATCAATTCCTTGAAACAAATTGTTCTATTTCTGAAATTCCTTATAATCTATATGACCCTTATCACACATCAAAGTTTTGTTCAAATTGCGGTGCAATTAACTCTGGACATCTCTCAACCAATTATTCACTATATAAATGCAGGAAGTGTGGTAGAATATGCAATTCAGATAGAAATGCAAGCAAAAATGTTGCTATAAAATCTCTCTTAGAGCGGAACTTACAAGTCGCAACTTTAAGACCCAGTTTTCTAAGAGATGAGGTTTTTGTAAACAACCTCTTACGTCCAAA
>Ga0164318_10003018_pt1 | contig 15833 bp, 12 predicted proteins | sample GuaBasSedimGuay9_FD_113734 | JGI IMG/M metagenome (GOLD analysis project Ga0164318, IMG submission 113734) | Subseafloor sediment microbial communities from Guaymas Basin, Gulf of California, Mexico - Guay9, Core 4571-4, 0-3 cm | ecosystem: Environmental > Aquatic > Marine > Hydrothermal vents...
CCAGACCCACTGCTTTTTTAAACTTGAACGACTCAAGCAGAGAGGCAATCTCGCCAGCAGTTTCGGCAGCTTTTGCAAGCAGTGCCTCATCAGTGGCTGAATCCGGAACTTTTCCGTCAAACTTGCTCGCGGTAAACTTCAGCGTTCTGTTGACAAAATTACCAAGAACGTCTGCAAGCTCGTTGTTTCTTGACCTGTACTCTGTCCATGAAAAATCTGAATCTCTGGTTTCGGGAGAGTTTACCGCCAGAGCGTAACGCATGGGATCAGGCGGGAAATGTTTGAGATACTCGCCCATGCCTATACCCGTACCCCGGCTGGTGGAAAACTTCTGCCCTGAAATGTTGAGAAATTCGTTGGCAGGAACATTCCACGGAAGGGTATAGTTTCCCAGACCGTGCAGAAGAGAAGGCTCAATAATACAGTGGAAAACTATGTTGTCCTTACCTATAAACTGAACAAGCCTTGTGTCTGGATCCTGCCAGTACTTTTTCCATTCGTCGGGGCCTTTTCCAGATTTTCTGAAGTACTCTCTGGTGCTGCTTACGTAACCAAGAACTGCCTCAAACCATACGTAAAGAACTTTGCCCTCAGCCTCTTTAAGGGGAACTGGAACTCCCCAGGAAATATCGCGGGTAATCGCTCTCTCTCGAAGACCATCACCAAGCCAGCTGTTGCAGTATTTCAGAACATTTGGTTTCCAGTCGGTCTGCTCTCCCAGCCAGCCCTCCAGCCATTGCTGAAAACGGTCAAGAAGTAGAAACCAGTGCTTCGTCTCTCTGGCTTCCGGAGTTGAACCGCAGATTCCGCAGCGGGGATCGATAAGCTCAAAAGGCTCGGTCCAGGTACCGCAGCTTTCGCACTGGTCTCCCCGGGCCTCTTCAGATCCGCATTTGGGACAGGTTCCGTTTATGTACCTGTCCGGCAGGTATCTTTTGCAACTGGGACAGTAAAACTGTTTCATGTTTCTGGGTACTATGTAACCCTTTTCAAGCAGGTCCAGAAAAACACTCTGTGCAAACTCCGCATGCTCAGGTCGGGTGGTTCTTGAAAAATTATCAAAACTAATTCCGAATCTGCTGAAATCATCGGCAATAACTGAATGGTACAGATCCACCACTTCCATGGGAGTTATGCCCATTTTTTCCGCAGTTATCGTTATGGGAACTCCGTGTTCATCCGTACCGGAGCAGAAAAGTATGTCGTGCCCCCGCATTCTCATGAACCGTACATATATATCCGCCGGAAGGTACGCTCCTGCAAGATGTCCCAGATGCAGTGGCCCGTTTGCATAGGGCAGCGCGCTGGTTACCATGTATCGTGACATCAGGGTTTCCTCTCTTTGTTACTCTTCCTTCTGTATCGCCCGCGTCCTCTGTTTTTACTCTTCTTTTCCGGCTTCGTTTTGTTGCCATCCGATCTGGTTGTTTTTGTAACAGTCTTTGAAATGATCTTCTCACCGATAGTGCGGGTTTCAAGGGGATTGTCTGCTGGTACCGGAGGCAGTGTGGTCATTGTTCTTCTTCTGTGAAAATCTTCAATGGGTAAAAGCTCCTCCTCACCGGAACCTTCCCACTGAATGGTTACATCCTCTCTGAAAATATCAACGCTTTTTACCAGTGCCGGCAGGCCGTTAACCTTTAATTTAAGTCCTGCTCTGGGATATGTTCTTGAAGCCTTGTGGTAAAACTCTGTTTCATACTCGAGACAACACATCAAACGACTGCACGCTCCGGAAACCTTGCTGGGGTTTGGGGACAGATGCTGATCTCTGACTGACTTAAGTGTTACAGATTTGAATTCGTTAAGAAAGCCTGCACAACACAGCTGCCTGCCGCAGATTCCGACTCCGTCTTTGTATTTGGCGTCATCCCGAACACCTATCTGGCGCATTTCTATTCTCGCTCTGAAGGCAGAAGCCATGTCGCGGACAAGCCCCCTGAAGTCGGTTCTCTGATCTGCAGTAAAGAATATTCTGATCCTGTTTCTGTCCAGCTGAGATTCACAGTCGGTAAGCCTCATATCCAGATTACGAACCTTAACTCTTGCCGCACAGTGTTTCAGAACTTCTTTTTCAAATTCACGATTTGCTCTGAAGTGTTCCATGTCCGCCTGTGTTGAAACCCTCAGGAAGTTGCCTTCTATTCTGTCCATGTTGCTCTCAGATGGTGGCATTTTCGCAACAACTCTGCCCATGTCCTCTCCACGGTCAACCGATACAACAACCATCTCACCCATGTTTACAGGTTTACCACTTCTGTTGCCGAACATAAGCAGCCTTCTGGACTTAAACGCAAGCTGAAGGATCTCTACCGGCTGTTTTTCCATAGTATGAACATCCTTATCTTTCATTTCACTTTTCGATCTCTCTGGATCCTGCTGCTGCCGCAGAAAATGCCATTGAAGGAGATACATTGGCCTTCAACCGGATTTCGCAATCCCGGAACAACTCCTCCATCCGCTGGAAAACAACGTCATCTGCATTGTCTGCAGAAGGTACAGTCTTCCGACTCAAAGGCCGGGCTCCGGACAATACCCGTCTCTTGTCATGAACAAGCGATATCATATCAGCACACACAGAAAGAACGCCGTCACGACCAAGCTTTCTTGACAGTTTCTCTACCTCCGCGGCCAGTTCCATGTTCCCCAGAGACCTGTTAAATATAAGGTCGAAAACTTTCTCTGCCTGATTGCTGTCTTTTATCTTTTCCCTGCTCATTACCAGGGCTGGTCCTGGACAGCCCCCGGAAACCAGTGCTATTCTTGATGCTTCTTCCGCAGGAACTCCACGCTCTCGAAGCAGTTCTTCCACCGTGGAATCGCTGAGCCTTCCAAACCTTACCGTATGCGCCCTTGACCTCACAGTGGGAAGCAGACCTGAAACCCTTGAAGTAATCAGAATGATAAGGGTTCCTGCTGGCGGTTCCTCCAGAGTTTTCAGTATGGCGTTGGCAGCTTCTCTTCTTAACCTGTGTGCGTCGTAAATAATCTCGACATAACCATGTCCCTCAAAAGATTTTCGTGACAGTCTGTGTGCCATCTCCCGCATCTGATCGATTGAAATGTATGTATTACCGGGAAAACGAAGAGGGGTTATTCCATCTTCGGATCTGACTTTGAATAATTCAGCAAAGTCCTCTGGCCTGGTGGTTTTCATACCGGGAAGAGTTATCCTTACATCAGGATGCACCAGACCATCAATCTGCCGGCAATGTCTGCACTGACCGCAGAAGCCACCGTCAACCTCCGTACAGATTCTTGCCTTTGCCAGATCAAGAGCAGCAGTAAGTCTGCCGCTTCCATCAGGACCCGCAAGAATATAGGCATGTGCAAGTCTGTTACTCTGAACGGCGGAAGCAAGTATTTTTTTGGGTTGCTCCTGACCTCTCAGGTTTGAAAACAGTTCCATATCTACTCCAGATAATCGAGGGGATTCACCGGTTCACCTGCACGGCGAATCTCAAGGTAACATCCTGATCTTCCACCGGGAAGAGCACCTGTCATCCCCAGGAATGTTCCGGTATCAACCGTTTCTCCCCGCTCCACAGCCAGGCTGCCGAGGTGGGCATATACACTGTAGTAACCGTCAAGATGGTCAAGAATTATCATTCTTCCCATGTTGAGAAATTCCCTGGCATACAACACTACTCCCGGGCCGATGGTGGAAACCCTGGCGGAATTACCTGCAACAGCTATTGAAATCCCGTCGCTCACCGTTTCCGTTCCGTAGACCGGGTCCTGATCGATACCGAACTGCCTTACAACCGTGCCCCTGACCGGCCAGATAACGGCACCCCGGTTTAAGGCAAAAAAAGCACTGGAAGAAACATCCGCAAGGGGCACTGAAGCGGTTGAAACACTGGATCTGAGAGTGGTTACAAAAGCGGAAAGCTGCTGTCTCCTCTGCTCCATCGCCTCGGCAGAGTCTCTGGCTGCTACAATTTTGCTCTCAAGACTCTGCCGAAGAAGAGTCTGCCTCTCTTCTTCTCTGTATATTCGTTCCTGAGCCTGTTCCATCTCCGCTCTTAGAACTCTGACCTCTTCCACAAGACTCTCCAGAGAGTCCCGGTAGGCGGAAAGAGAATCTCCCGACTGCTCAAGGTACTGCATCTGCTGTATGGCACTCCCGGCAAGGTGATCCATGAAAGACATCCGTCTGAGATATCTGCTTATCCCGCCTGGCGCGAACAGAATGGAAGAACCCACAAGCCGCCTGTGCGAATAAAGGAACAGAATATACTGTTCAACACCCTGTTCAAGCTCCGCCCTTGCGGAATCAGTGAGAAACCACCTCTGATCAATTGTGTGAATGTCCATTGTGATTCTGGCTTCACTTGCCGCAAGCTGGTTGTAGTAGCTTCTGGCCGCACCAAGATGCTCGTGAATACCCTGTAAAATCTCTTCGCTGGAAGCCTGTCGGCTTTCCAGTTCTTCCAGGTAAACCCGTGTCTGTTCCAGACGCACATCAAGACTGTCCAGCCCTGCATCTCCAAAAAGAATGAGAGAGACAACCGTAAACACGGCAAAACCCATCAGTTACTCCGGTCATGTTTACAGGCAAAGCTGCCCGGACACTTTCTACTTAAGCAGTATTGAAGCAAGTTCCTCTGCCTTGTCAGTTCTTTCCCAGCTGAAACTGCCGTCTTCTCCCGGTATCCTTCCGAAGTGACCAAAAGCAGCAGTTTTTCTGAAAATCGGTTTTTGAAGCCCGAGAGAACTGATAATCTCATAGGGTTTCAGAGGAAATATGTCTCTTACGGCTTTTTCTATATCGTATATATTTCCGACTCTTTCTGTTCCGAAAGTATCAACCCGTACACTCACCGGATCTGACTGACCGATGGCGTATGCAAGCTGAATTTCACATCTGTCAGAAACACCGGAAGCAACAATATTCTTTGCAATGTATCTGGCCATGTAGGCAGCTCCGCGATCAACCTTTGTACTGTCTTTCCCACTGAAGGCCCCACCTCCATGACGGCCCATACCACCGTAGGTGTCTACAATTATCTTCCTTCCGGTAAGACCGGCATCTCCATCCGGACCCCCTATGACAAATCGACCGGAGGGATTGTAAAGAAAGTTCCCGCTCCATTCAAGATAGGGAACAAATGTTTCAAGAACAGGGTTGATTACCTTATCCCTGACTTCGTTCTCCATAAACTGATTCTCAGCCTTTTCAGAGTGATGGACAGACATAAGTATTTCGTAAATACCAGCAGGCCTGCCATCTTCGTACTCAATGGTCACCTGGCTCTTGGCGTCTGGTCTCGCCCACTGTATTTCACCGCTCCGTCTGGCTTCACTCAACCGCTCCAGAAGTCTGTGCGCAAGATGAATAGGGTAAGGCATCAGAGCTTTGGTTTCATTGCACGCGAAACCAAACATCAGCCCCTGATCACCGGCTCCTTCGTTGCTGATAACACCTTTGTCTATGTCTGAAGACTGGGCATGCAGTCTTATATGGTATTCGTTCTTCTCGAAGTGAAAACCTATTTCAGGAAGGGTATAACCAATGTCTCTTATCGTATCTTTTGCCAGTTTTACATAATCCACTTCTCCGTTTGCCTTTACTTCACCGGCAAGAAGGCAGAAGTTGGTTGTTACCAGCGTCTCGCATGCCACATGTGCCCCCGGATCAAGGGCAAGATGCGCATCGACCACAGCGTCAGATATCTGGTCACATACTTTATCGGGGTGTCCTTCTGAAACAGACTCACTGGTAAACAGTTTTCTCATGGAAAGTCTCCATTCCTCTCAACAAGTACACAAAAAGGCCGTCGTCCGACGGCCCGAGGCATTGGCTGACGGCTTTTTAGCACTTTTTTTAATGTGGTTGCAATACACCTCAAATCAATCCACACAGCCATGTTATATAGTGAAAACACCTTAATCGGTAAAGGGTTCCATCAAAACAAAGATGTTTCAGCTATTCTTCAGCACCGCTGTTCACGGAATCACTCTGAGCGAAAGAACTGCCGTTACCAACCGCTCCTGAAAGTTCCTCGGAAAGAGAATCCATATCATCAGCAAATTTGTTCATAAGGGCATTTGCCTCAAGCATAAGCCTTTTCCGCTCTTTTTCTTCTTCAAAACGCCTGTTCCTCTCCTCAGCTCCCGCTGCCCACTCCGCCTGCCGCAACCCCTCGAGATAACTCTTCCCTGAACTGTCTGGAAAAAGATAGTAAAGAAGCTTCTCATGGGTTGTTTCCGCAAGGGGCAGGTCTGTATGCGCAGCCAGTGGAATTTCTCTGCTGAATCCGGAGGAATCGTACTCCCGCTCTTCTCTGAACCCGCAGACTTTTTCCCTGTAGTCCGGATCGATGGGAAAGGGTGTTTTACCGTAGTAACCTGCAATCAGGTTGAAATACTGAACAGGATTAACGGACTTGCCAAGAGCCTTGAAATACGCTTTAACGCCGACAATCTGCGATGTAGGTGTAACAAGCGGGCACCAGCCGGCTTTCTGCCGAACATCCTGGACAGCTTCAAGAGCACGGCCAAGGTACTCGGATTTTTTGTCACGGGCAAGCTGATTAACGAAATTGCTGTACATTCCCCCTGGAATCTGAGCACGAAGCACTTCCATATTCGGTCTGGGGAAGCCGCATAACTGTTCCATTTTGTGGGTAATTTTCAGGGCCTTGTCTACTTTTCCGTTCGCCAGGTTCTGAATTATCTCTTCAGCCATTGGGAGAAGCCTGTCTCTTCCCGGCCACACAGATCTGTGAATGTTCAGGTTGAATTCCTCTTCCACCTGAGCAACCACCGCGGACATTTCATTATGAATGGGCTCCAGCACCTTATCAGAAAGGTCAAGCCCGGTATCTATCCCAAGAACTTCAGCAAACAGTGAAAGAAGCTCTATGGACGGATGTGATGATCCTCCGGCAAGTGGAAGAAAAGCTGTGTCTATTTTATCTACCCCTGCCAGCATGGCGATAATCGCTGATATATGACCATAACCAGGTGTGCAGTGTGTGTGTGAAACCACAGGGACTTTCAGAGTTGTCTTGAGAGCTCTGTAGTACTCCCAGGCCTTTTCCGGTGTTTTCAAACCGGCCATATCCTTGTCGGTCACCATGTGTGCGCCCATTTTTTCCAGCTCAACGCACTTCTGCACAAAGTGATCTATGTTGTACGGGGTGCCTGTGGTGTAGCACACTGCTGCATCAAAGGTTCCTCCGGCTTCATTAACACCTTCCAGAGCAGCCTTGAAGTTCGGTGTGTAGTTCAAAGCATCAAAAATACGCATAACAGACGCACCAGCCTGGACAGCTTCCCTGTTAAAGTCTCTTACAATATCATCGGGATAGGGATCGTAACCGAACAGATTTTGTCCTCTGGACAGTGCTCTCAGACCTGCTTTGTAGGGCTTTGCCGTGTCGCTCATCTTCTGGAGACGAACAAACGGATTTTCTCCCAGATAACGCATGGCACTGTCGAGGGTAGCCCCCCCCCACACTTCAAGCAAGCTTACCCCTGTATCGAGAATAAGAGGGAGAAGTCGAAGAATCTGCTCGGTAGACATTCTTGTGGCCAGCAAAGACTGCTGACCATCTCTGAGACTTAAATCGACAAACTCCACCGAGTCACGGGATACAGCTTCCATCCTTGGGGCCGGATTCTTGTGAAAGATATTCTTTATTGACATCACACCTCTTTCCGCATTTTCTGTGAGGGGTTACTGCAATTCAAGCAGGGAATTATATTGAAAGAGTAGTACAGAGTGTTACATCGGTTTGCTGAGTACGCTTGTCCAGGAGCAGATTGAGGTGGCAGAATACCGTTTGTTACAGGCAGCAGCAGGGAGAATCAGGCAGAATGAAGAACAGAGTAAAGACTCACTTGATTCAGGCGCGAAGATACTCTATTCAGGGAAATCGCGATCTGGCACTTGATTCCATAAAAAAAGCTCTGGCCATAGACCCTGGTGAAATGGTTATAACTGAAGTACTGATTTCGATGGAAAGGGCAGGCGGCTCCGAAATACAGTTTGATGACAACGCTCCGTTAAAAAACACTGTTCAAACATCTACCTCTGAAAGGAACAAAACTGCAGATATGGATTCAAAGCTTGAAAAAATCTACAGGCTCTCAGAAGAAGCAGTGGCATCCGGCAACAAGTCCAAAGCACTTGCCTACCTGAAAAAAGCAGCAGAGCTTTTCCCGAACGATCAGGAAGTCGACCAGAAGTTGCAGCAGTTCAAGGACAGAGTCAGAGCCGAAAATCTAGTCAAAATAGGGATGAAAAAACTTTCTGAAGGAGACACCAGAAAAGCTATCATAGCATCGAGAAGAGCTTTTAATCTGCTTCCGGATGTTGACGGACTCAAAGAGCTGATAAACCTGATCGAACAGTCGGACAAAAGTACAGATGAAGAGAAGCCACCAGAAGAAACACCAGTCACAAAAGCAGCAACAAACCGTAACACCCCTGAGGGCGAAGCCCTGCTATGGGCTGACAGAATCAGAACGGCTGTGCAGGACGACCAATTTGAAGAAGCAGGGAAAATGGTGGCTGAAGCCGTGAAAAGGCACCCGGACGACGCACTCCTCGACTCATTCTACACAAAACTTAAAAGGCTTGGTTTTGTAAAAACCGAATAGACTCAGCCGGAGAAGAATCCCGGGACATTGGTGAGCAGAATACCGAATGTGAGCATTATTATGCCTGCAAGAAACATTACTGCAGCACCCAGTCTGCCACTGTGACCGCTTCCATTCTTAATAAACCCAAGAACCGCCAGTACAAGACCGGCTGCTACCAGAACAAGATATGAATAGTTCAAGTTTCTCCAATCGATTAAGAACCGGTTTCCCTGATTTTCGTCCACAACCGCCTCTGCTCTTCACTGAGATTCACCGGCAGTTTTACCGTCACAGTGACCAGCTGATCACCTTTTACCCCATTGTGAACAACTCCACGGCCGCGCATACGAAGAACTGTTCCAGGCTGTGTACCTGCTTTGATCCTCAGCTTCACTTTTCCATCAAGAGTTCTTACCATAAGAGAGGTACCGAGCACAGCCTGTGCCGCGGTAACCGTTACACTGCAGTGAATGTCTCTTCCCTGTCTTGTAAAAAACCTGTCCTGTTTGACCCGAAGCCTGACCAATACTGTCTTTCCTCCAATGGAGGTTCTGAGAGTTGTTCCATCTCCCGCTCCTGGAGGTATCCGCAGAGAAACACTTTCGCTGCTTTGTACTTCCCCGGATCCACCGCAGGCTGAACACTTTTTCTTAAGGGTATATCCCCTTCCTCCGCAGTTTGCACATGGATGCATGGTGGAAAAAAAACCCTGACCACTTGATATTCTGCCGGTTCCACCACAGCTCGAACATGTTTGTTTTCCCGAGCCCCCGACACCGTTGCATTTCTTACATATAACAGGAAGGGTGAGAACTCTTTTTACAGTACCGCCACGGGCTGCTGTAACGAAGGGAATTTCTATCTCAACCTGGTATGCTCCTCTTCCGGAAGAATTCCTGTGCCCTCCGAATGGATTTCCAGCACCACCACCGAACATTGACCTGAATATTTCACTGAGATCACCAAAGCCCTCGGCTCCCCCGTCGGCAAATGGATCCTGCCCTCTCTGACGCATCATATCATACTGTTCGCGCTTTTCCGGATTTCCAAGAATGTCGTAGGCGTCTGAAATTCTCTTGAATCTTTCCTCGGCACCTTTGTCATCGGGATTGACATCGGGATGGTTCTTCTTGGCCAGATCCCTGTATGCCTTCCTCAGTTCATCCGGAGAAGCATTCTCACTTACTCCGAGGATTTCGTATAGATCCTTCGTCAACTGGCATCATCCCCATTCCCCGGCGAGACCTTACCGACCTTCACTCTGGCCGGTCTTAGAAGATCCTGCCCGAAATAGTAACCTTTCTGAAAAACTTCAAGGACAACATCCACGTCGCCGTAATCTATGGCTTCTGCAACCATTGCCTCGTGTATATTGGGATCAAATACATCTCCAGGCTCAGTGGCCACCGTTTCAAGCCCTTCCTTCTCAAGAATTGTCTGAAGCTGCTCTGAAGTCTGCATTATTCCATCAACCACTTCTTTGTCTGAATGGTCACCCTGGGCGACTGCTCTTGCCCTGTCAAAATTGTCCAGCACTGTAAGAAGCTCTTCTATGATCTTCTTTCTTCCCTGCTCAATCAGCCTGCTGAAATCCCTGGCCTGACGCTTTCTGTAGTTGTCAAACTCAGCGGCAAGACGCTGAAATCTGTCAAGCAGATCATCCCTTTCCTTTTCCACATCCTCCAGGCTGCTCACAGGAGTCTCTTCCTCTGACACCTCAGGTTTCATGACCTCAACCTCGTTGTCAGAACTGCGGGGTGCATTTTCCCGTCTCCTGTTCTTAGCCTGCTTTCCGGTTCGTCTGGGATCGCCCATCAGTCGTCCACCACTTCAAAATCAGCATCTACGGCATCAGCTTCCGCCTGTGTCTGCTCCTGGTCTTCAGACTCTCCCTGTGGTTGTTCCTGAGAGTTCTGCTGGTGGAATCTGGCTCCAACCTCCTGCCAGACCTTTTCAAGTTTTTCAACCTGAGAAGCGATTGCAGCTTCATCGTCTCCCTCAAGAGCCTTCCTGGTATCGGAAACAGCCTCTTCAAGCTTCGCCTTATCTGCAGCATCCAGCTTGTCACCCATTTCCTCTATCTGCTTCTCCACCTGATAGGCGACATTCTCTCCCCTGTTTCTGGTGTCTACAGCAGCTCTTCTTTTCTCGTCTTCCGTTGCATGAGCTTCAGCATCCTTCACCATCTGGTCTATATCACTTTCCGAAAGACCGCTGGATGCTTCAATTCTGATCTTCTGCTCTTTACCGGTAGCTTTGTCTTTTGCCGAGACATGAACGATACCGTTGGCATCTATATCGAACTCAACCTCTATCTGAGGAAGGCCACGCGGGGCTGGAGGAATACCTTCAAGGGTAAAGCGGCCAAGAGTGCGGTTGTCTGCAGCCATCTTTCTTTCACCCTGAAGCACATGAATTTCAACACTGGTCTGGTTGTCGGCTGCAGTGCTGAACACCTGGCTCTTCTTCGTGGGAATTGTTGAGTTTCTATCGATGATAGGTGTGAATACTGCTCCAAGGGTTTCGATCCCCAGCGTAAGCGGGGTCACGTCGAGAAGAAGCACATCCTTGATGTCTCCGCTGAGAACTCCTGCCTGAATCGCAGCACCGACGGCTACCACTTCATCGGGATTAACGCCCTTGTGCGGCTCCCTGTTGAAAATCTCGGTAACCTTTTCCTGCACCAGTGGCATTCTCGTCATTCCGCCCACAAGTATTACCTCGCTGATGTCAGAAGCGCTGACATGGGCATCTTTAAGGGCTTTGCGACACGGTTCGACTGTTTTCTCAACCAGCGCAGCGGAAAGCTGCTCGTATTTTGCCCTTGTAAGTGTCATGCTGAGGTGTTTGGGTCCTGCTGCATCTGCTGTTACAAAAGGCAGGCTTATATCTGTGCTCTTCGTGGTGGAAAGTTCGCATTTTGCTTTCTCTGCCGCCTCTTTAAGCCTCTGCACAGCCATCTGATCCGCGGAAAGGTCTATTCCCTGTTCCTTCTTGAATTCACTTACCATCCAGTCGATGATCACCTGGTCAAAATCATCTCCGCCCAGGTGCGTATCTCCATTGGTGGACTTAACCTCAAACACCCCGTCACCTATCTCAAGGATAGAGACATCGAAAGTTCCTCCACCAAGGTCATAGACAGCTATAGTCGAATTGCCCTTCTGTTTGTCCATGCCGTAGGCAAGAGCTGCTGCCGTAGGCTCGTTTACTATTCGAAGCACTTCAAGACCGGCAATTCTGCCTGCATCCTTTGTGGCCTGCCTCTGACTGTCGTTAAAGTATGCAGGCACTGTAATAACCGCCTGTGTAACTTTTTCTCCAAGGTAATCTTCAGCAGTCTGTTTCATCTTCTGAAGAATCATTGCGCTTATCTCGGCAGGAGAATACTTCTTCCCGAAGACCTCTACCCATGCATCGTTGCTTTTACCCTCCACAATCTTGAAAGGAACTCTCTTTATCTCGTTTCCAGTTTCTCCAAAATGCATTCCCATGAAGCGTTTTATTGAGAAAATCGTGTTTCCCGGGTTAGCCACGGCCTGACGACGAGCAACAACACCGATATGGCGTTCTCCGTTTTCATTGAATGCCACCACTGATGGTGTTGTTCTCGTTCCCTCTGCATTGGGTATCACAACCGGCTCTCCGCCCTCCATAACCGCAACGCATGAGTTTGTTGTTCCCAAATCAATTCCAATGACTTTGCTCATATTCTATTCCTCCTTTGGTATTCCTGTATATCTAATCATTATCTGATATTCTGCTGTTGTTGCCACTGCAGTCCTGCGACTGCACGAACAACTCAAAGCAATTGCCTTGCCATTCTGCTGCAAGCACGCTACTGAATGCGCTGCAACCATATAAGAATACACTATTCTTATATTTCAATCTCTTTCATATACAATGGTGCAAATGTGACACATGCGCCGCTGTTGTTATATTAGGGGTCACGCAAAACAGGAGTATGTATGTCCAGTGAAAAAATCGTTGTCCGGGGCGCCAGAGAGCACAACCTGAAAAGCGTTTCGGTTGAGTTGCCAAAGAATTCCCTGGTTGTTTGTTCCGGTGTTTCAGGATCGGGTAAAAGCTCTTTTGCCTTTGATACTCTGTATGCAGAAGGACAGAGACGGTATATAGAATCTCTCTCTTCCTATGCCAGACAATTCCTGGGCCAGATGGACAAACCTGATTTTGATTCAATTGAAGGTCTTTCGCCGGCAATTTCCATAGAGCAGAAAACTGTCAGCCACAACCCCAGATCCACAGTGGGAACGGTTACAGAAATTGCGGATTATCTGAGAGTTCTTTTCGCCAGAGCCGGTGTATCCCACTGCCCGTCGTGCGGCAGGGAGGTTACCACACAGACTACTCAGCAGATGACTGACAGCATAATGAAGATGGCAGAAGGAACCCGTATTCTTGTAACCGCACCTGTTCTAACCAACCGCAAAGGTGCACACGATGAGCTGTTTTCCGACATCAGAGAGAAGGGTTTTGTAAGAATTCTTCTGAACGGTGAACTCACCGATCTGGATCAGATATCGGAATTGAACAGGAAAAAGCGGAATTCCGTATCTGTGGTCGTTGACAGAATAGTTATTAAGCCTGGAATAGACAGCCGCCTCAACGATTCTGTTGAAACAGCTTCAAAACTCGGGAACGGCATAATTGCCGTGATCAACGCTGATTCAGGTGAACAAACCATGATGAGCGAACACAATGCCTGTCTGCACTGTGGTATCAGTCTTCCTGAACTGTCGCCTCAGCTTTTCAGTTTCAACAACCCCATCGGAATGTGTCCAAGGTGCTCTGGATTGGGATACATACTGAAAGTCGACCCGGATCTGATAGTTCCAAAACCCGCTATGTCTATACAGGCAGGTGCAATTGTTCCATGGGGAATCCCCCAGGGATGGGTTGCCGCCTCTCTGCGAACTCTGTGTCAGGAGATGAATTTTAACCTGCACACACCCTGGAACAGATTGCCTGAAGAGGTAAGGGAAACCATTCTTTTTGGTTCGGGAAAAAAGAAATTCAGCGTCCGCTGGAAAACAAACAACTCATCGGGAAACTGGAGCGGACCCTTTGAGGGAGTGGTACACAGAATTGACAGACTGTACCACCAGACTGGCAGCGATGACATGCGAAGGTACTACGAAAAGTTTTTCCGTAAATACACCTGTGACGACTGTGGCGGATCGAGAATCAGGTCAGAGGCCCGGGCTGTACAGATAGGCGGACGGGGAATACATGATATATCAGGCGATACAGTCGGCGAAACACTGGGGTTTTTTACCAGTGTGAAGCTTACAGAGTATCAGAAGGCAATAGCGGGAAGACTGATGAAGGAAATAGTTTCTCGATTGCGTTTCCTCACCGATGTTGGCCTGCACTACCTTACACTCAACAGATCTGCACCGTCACTGTCCGGTGGAGAAGCCCAGAGAATAAGACTTGCCAGCCAAATTGGCAGCGGCCTCACCGGAGTACTCTATGTACTGGATGAACCCACAGTGGGTCTTCACCCCAGAGACAACGCCAGGCTCGTAAAAACACTTGAGCACCTGCGAGACATAGGCAACACCGTTGTGGTTGTAGAACATGACAATGACACCTTGCTGAAAGCTGACCACATCGTTGATTTCGGACCGGGAGCAGGATCTCATGGAGGCGAAGTAATTGCCCAGGGTTCTCCTGAGGAAATCATGGCAGACCCCCGCTCTCTTACAGGAGCGTACCTGTCCGGCAGAAAATCGATTGTTCGTCTCTCTGAACCGCGCACAGACAAAACCCCGGTACTTTCTCTGAGAGGGGCAACCCTTCACAATCTCAAGTCTGTCGATATGGAGATTCCTCTGGGCCGACTTGTATCCGTAACAGGCGTTTCCGGCTCGGGCAAAAGTTCGCTGGTGGGCCAGACACTTTACCCGGCTGTTTCCAGACTCATTGGCGGAGCATCCAGTATGAAGCCCGGACCCTACAGTTCCATTGAGGGACTTCGACACATTGATAAAATAATAAACATCACCCAGGACCCTATTGGCCGTACTCCCAGGTCGAACCCGGCTACCTACACAAAAGTGTTCGACAGCATTAGAAATCTGTTTGCGGAAATGCCGGAGTCCCGGATCAGAGGCTACAAGCCTGGACGGTTCAGCTTCAATGTAAAAGGCGGCAGATGCGAAGACTGCAAAGGGGCCGGAGTAAAGAAAATTGAAATGCACTTTCTACCTGATGTTTTCATAGAGTGTGAAACGTGCCAGGGATTGAGGTTCAACAGAGAAACACTGAAAATCCGATTCCGCGAGAAAAACATTTCAGACATACTGGATATGACAATCGAGAACGCCATGGTTCTGTTCGAAAGAATACCTTCGGTTTACTCCACACTCAAGGTAATGAACGAAGTGGGACTGGGCTATATACAGCTTGGGCAACGGGCTCCAACTCTTTCCGGCGGTGAGGCACAAAGGGTCAAGCTTGCAAAGGAACTCAGCAGACCTTCAACAAGCCATACCATGTACATTCTTGATGAGCCGACAACAGGGCTTCATCCCCACGATGTCCGCAAACTGCTGAAAGTCCTGAACAGACTTGTGTCTGCTGGAAACACCGTTGTTGTTATAGAACACAACCCCGATGTCATTGCCAGCTCCGACTGGGTGATAGACATGGGTCCCGATGGTGGCGACGGAGGCGGAGAAATTATCGCCACAGGAACACCTGAGGACATAGCCAGCTGCAGACACTCCTACACTGGGGAACACCTGAGACTTCAAAAGCGGTTCACCAGTTTATCAGAAGACACTACTCCACTTCAATAATCCAGATTTCCGACGGGTATTCCTCATCCTCTCCCAGATGAGTTTCAAAAGCTATCCTGTTCCCGTCAGGAGAGCAGGATGGAGCACCGTCTTCACTGGTGTCTGTACTGGTTACCCTCAGGGGATCAGTTCCATCAACAGGCAGTAGAAAGATATTCGGCATTGCCGAACTGAAGGATGTTGAACTGAGAATGTACTCATCGTTGCAGTACCATGAATTGTCTGTGTCTGCTGAAGCGGGCTGCTGGATCTTCACGATGTTCTCAAGCACAGGGGTTCCGGAACTGAAGTTAATTTCAGCTGTGTAAATCTGCCAGTTCTCACTTCCGGTATCCGCCCGCTGAAACAGTATTTTCCGCCCGTCTGAAGACTAGGAGCCTGTCATCGCAGTCAGGATCACTGGTTAAAAGTGTTACC
>Ga0164318_10003019_pt1 | contig 15832 bp, 11 predicted proteins | sample GuaBasSedimGuay9_FD_113734 | JGI IMG/M metagenome (GOLD analysis project Ga0164318, IMG submission 113734) | Subseafloor sediment microbial communities from Guaymas Basin, Gulf of California, Mexico - Guay9, Core 4571-4, 0-3 cm | ecosystem: Environmental > Aquatic > Marine > Hydrothermal vents...
AGCTTTTCTTCAAAAAAAGAACGTAAAACCAAAGGCAATAATGCCAAGGGAAAAAGTAAAACATACTCGTTAGCAGTCTGAATTAAAATACTTAGAGGGATGACAACAATAAGAATAGAGCTTAATATAAGCATCACTTTTCTGCTATCGGTTAATATCTCCGGACTGAAATACCATATAAAAACTATGAGTAAACCTATAGAAAACAATACTAAAAGACTTTGTCCAAAAAGAATATTCTTAAACTTCTTTGAACCTCCAAACTGTTTATTAAACTCATTTTCAAGAGAAAATAGTATCTGAAATTTTGCAGCTGAAACCAATTCTCCCTTCGATAAGATGCGTTCTCCCTTTTGCACCAATCCTCGTGTTAAAGATAACTGGCTGAGTAGACGTTTCTCTTCATTAACAGTGGTTTCGTGATTATAACTTAAATTGATAAATAAACTATTTTGCAGTACATCAAGAGCCAAACTCTTATCAATAGTATCTCTATTCTCAATTTCTGATTGATAATAAAGTTGAGCTGTCTGCAAAGTATAAACTTTTTTTAAACTAACTCTATTCGCATTATTTCCGGTAAGAATATTGATATATTGCTTATCGGGTACAATTTCTTTTGAACTAAGTATCCCTTTTGAAGAAACATTTTTAAATAACTGCTGAACTACACCGAATGTTCGTTCTTTCAACAATTGCTCTGAATTCTGATATTTAACTGTCCACTTATCTTCAAAATTATTTTTTAGTATCAGCTGCATAGAATCAGTTATATCCCTTGAGTAAGAATAAAACGGTATCAGCTGCTCCAAAACCTGATTTTTCTCTTTAGTTAACTCCTCATTAGTTTTCAAAATAGCAAAATCGAATGGAGCGATAAGTTCGCCATATGCCCATGGTAAACCTTGCACATATTGATAATTAAACCTAACTGTTTTTGGTAAGCTTATAACTATTACAGCTACAGTCAACAGTGTAATTAATACCCTATAGATAATTTGATAACGATAGCGAAAGAAGAATAAGATTTTATTAAAAAATTTCAAAATATACAGATATAAAATGATTATTAGCTGAATTTATTTGCCTCAAAGTTCGGAAATAAAACCGACACCAACAATTTTAGCTAAATTTGTGAAAAAGATAAATATGTTACACTACGGATTTTGTCATTTAAGTGTTATTCCTGTTCGGGAAACACCATCAGATTTAAGTCAAATGACTACCCAATTACTTTTTGGTGATGTGTTTGAGGTGCTTGACACTAAAGGCAACTGGCTTCAGATTAAAAATGCATTTGATAATTATATTGGATGGATTGACAACAAACAACAAATCGCAATTAGTATTGAAGAGTTCAATAAATTAAAAAACACCTTATATACAAATGATAAATCCGGAGAACTTATTCTGAATGGAGATTTTTATCCGGTATTACCCGCCAGCTCTTTTCCATCTATGAATTCATTTGAAGTTGGCGATTATAGGTTTGAGAATAGCTTATCTCTTAACTCATTTTCAGAGAAAAATAGCAATAAAATTGCATCTATAGCCAAAACTTATCTAAATGCACCCTATTTATGGGGAGGGAAAACTCCTTTCGGTATTGATTGCTCTGGTTTTACACAAAGTGTTTACAAAATTGTAGGCATCAAGCTAAAGCGAGATGCTTCACAACAAGCAACACAAGGAAAAACACTAAGTTTTTTATCGGAGGCAAAAGTTGGCGACCTGCTTTTCTTCGATAATGAGGAAGAAAAAATAACACACGTTGGAATACTCCTCAACAACAATAAAATCATCCACGCTTCAGGAAAAGTGAGAATCGACACGGTTGATCATCAGGGAATTTTTAATGAGGAAACAAAAAACTATTCTCACAAGTTAAGGTTGATTAAAACGCATAGCTAACACCCACCATTGCTCCAAATCCTTTTACAGGATAATTATACCATAACTCATAGTTCTGAGATAAGATATTATTTAAACTTATGAATGCATTTAGTTCTTTGTTAAAATAATAATTTGCACCTAAACTTAAATCGAACCAAGAATCAAGTTCGTGTAGTACATTTAAACCATCATTTGCCCAAACACTAGACTGACCTTTTAATGCCATTTTCAATTTTAAATTATCGTATAACCAATAATCGGCAACAATCCGGCCACTCCATGTCGGCTTATACCAAGCATGTATTTCGTTTGTCATTGTGTATTGTTGATACATCATTTCCAAACCTACCAAAACATCAGCGATACTAAACTTTACATCTCCACCAATTTGGAACAAATCAACATCATCATAAATCAGTTTAAACTGATTGTTATAAAGTCCGCTTGTATCAGTGACAAAGAAAATATCGTTTTGCAAACTTTCTGTACTTCCCCACAAATGAATATCGGCTTTATTTAAAATATTTGCTCTTAAACCTCCTTTTAATCGGTAAGTACGACTTGTATATTCCAATGATTGAAATGCAGACATAAACGGATTTTCTCGACTAAGCGAATAATACGAAGGACTTATTAAACCGCCATCAAGCTGCACATAAACGTCTAAAATATTTTTAAACACATTAACATCTAAAGAGAAATCAGGATAAACCATTATAGTTGATGTTGAATCCAAACCGGCACCTACAACACCGCCTGCTTTAAAATCAAAACGATCGAATTGGATATTGTAGAATAATTGCAAATCTACTTTACCATGAAAAAACTGTTGCGGAATATTTGAAATCGTATTCACTGGATTAGGAGTTTCAAACTGACTTGCTTCTTCCCAGTCGGTTATGGCCACTTCCGTTTCTAAACCAACACCAACATTTTGATTTTTCAAACCTAAAAATTCGATGGGTCTTTGATAACTACCTCTTAAGTTTATCAGGTTCTCTCTATTGTTAAAGCGATCCCAGAAATATCGATACGAGCCATCTATTTTATAACTTTCCTTTTTTCTATTTACAGTACTTAATAGATTAAATTTTAAACCTGCATCTGAAAAAACTTGTTTGGAAATTGCATCAAAATCTGGCGGTGTTACAAAATTAGCAAGATAATCATTGGGTATAAAACCATAATAATGAAATGCATCACGTTGATAAAAGCCTGCTATCCAAAGCACATTCTTTGCTCCTATCTTCTTAGTCCAAACCTCAGCTCCACTTTTGCTAAAGCCTGAATATCCATAATCATCTACCGAAGCTTTACTCGACAAATGTTTTATATGCAATCCCAAAGTAAAATTTCTATTTAATTTTCCGTTTAGAAATAATTCCGCATAAGGCGTTGTATATAAACCCATTCCGGCAATTACCACATTTTGTTTATACTTTGGTTCTTTTGGACTAATATAACGTGCTGCTTTTAAGTCTTCCAACTCAAAAATGGTTGAGATTAATTTAGGGTTGGTATAATACTCCAGCTTAAATTTTGTATTTGTATTTTCCTCGCTTGTTGGGAAATTATTGATTTTTTGCGCTTTAGAAATAGTTGGGCTATAAGGTGCTATAACCGTAACTTCCTCTTCTGTAATTGTTTGAGCAATAGCTATAAATTCAAAACTCAGGAACAAACCAATTACTAATACTATTTTAAATATCTTTTGATTATACATAATTCCCAATTCTTAATTATTAAAATTACTAATCGTACTGATTGTATCCACGGGAGCAATTTCATTTTGTTTTTCCAGCTCTTCCAAATATTCTAACTCTAAAATAGCTTGCTTTTTTTGCATAGCCGAATTGATTAAAGCCGTATCCGACTGGTTATCGATAATACTTTGAAGCGTATGTTTTGCCTGAAATGTATTCCCATATTTCACATAAACATCAGCCAAAAGAATAAATCCTTTTGCTATCCAATAATCGTAAGAACCATAATCATTTATCAATTCAAAAACCATTTTCTCGGCTAATTTATAATCGCCAAGCTGATACTGAATAAGAGCTAAATGATATTTTGCTTCTGCCGATGCATTACCTCCCAACAAGCCTTCAACAATTTTATATTCGCGTTGAGCCAAAGCCATTTGATTGGTTTTAAAGGCTGCTTTTGCCATATAAAGATGTGCTCGTTTATAGCTCTGCTCATCGGCATCAGGCGAACGCAAAACTTGCTGAGCAATCATCATTGTAGAATCGTACATATTCAACTGATGATAACTTTCGAGCTGACCTTCACGGGCAATAATTCTATTTTTATCGCTCGAAGCAATCTTATAAAGTCGTGCATATGCATTCAGTGCTTCTCTAAATTGCTTTTCATTACGATAGATATAAGCTATTTTCGATAAAGCACTTTCATAAAATAAAGTGTTGGGTTGTTCTGTAACAAATTTATAATCTTCGGCAGCACGATTAATTAAATTGGCTTTCAGTAAACATTCGGCACGATAATAATGTGCACTCACAACAAAAGCACCTTCAGGAAATTTCTGAATATATTCTGAAAAACCCGGAACAGCAGCCTCACAATCACCATTCATATAGACGTTCTCCGAAGCGCGATACATAATAGTATCCTGATCTGAACTACTCACACGAGCGTTGGGCAAATCTTTTACATAAACAAAAAACTCATCCGCCATATTTGATTCAACATAAATATTTCTGATACTTACCAAAGCTTCTTTAGATTCTTGAGTGCCGGGAAAACGTTCAACCACCATCTTTAAATTGCGTAATGCCTCACTCCTATTATCTAAATTGTAATATGCTAATCCTGTTTTAAGTAATGCTATTCTATAAAACGAGCTATTGGGAAATCGTTGAATAAGGGCATTAAAAGTCTGGATTGCTTCCGATTCTCTACCCATCAACAAATATGTTATTCCCAATTCTGCAAAGGCATCATCGCTTAAATCAAAATCGCGACCCGTTTCGGTAAATGCTTTTAGCACCCTGATTTTTTCTGCAAAATCGCCATTACCACCATAAGCTTGTGCTTTTTGATAAACGGCATAAGGCAAATAATTTTGACTTACTTTTTCCGCTTTTTCGTAATTAGCAATTGCTTGATTAAAATCTTTTCCTATAAAATAAATATCGGCTATACGCAGATAAGCATCTACAAGACGGGGATTGCCGACCTTAGCATTTTGGATATATTGAATAAAATATTTTTTTGCGTTTTCAAAGTCATCCATTTGAAAATACGCATAGGCTATATTGTAATCAATAAGCTTATAGTTATTCAATTGCCGCGAAAAACCATTTTGCTTTAAGTCTCCAAGAAGTTGTATGGACATTTTATAATTGCCTGTCAGATAATACGTTTCTGCTAACCAATATTGTGCTTTTATTCGAGTTAATTTGTCGTAGTTATAATTAACAGATTTTTTCAAAAGCTTTGATGCTTGCTGATAATTTCGTTCTCTAAACAATTCTATAGCACGATTGTAAGTAATTCTTTGATAAGCTGCCAACAGTTGATTATTCTTATTGGGAATCCTCTCAATCTCTTCCAAAGCACCTTTATAATTCTTAGCCGACAAAAACAGATTAACCAAATATTCATTGGCTTCGCTTATACGATTGGAATTTGGATAATTAGTCATAAATTCTAAAAGTGCTTTTATAGCTTTATTATACGGATCGTTACTAAGCTCGTATGAAACCTTAGCAAAATTGAACATCGCATCTTCTTGTAATTGCTTGTCAAAAGACAACTGATAAGCTCGATAAAAAGCTTCGCCCGCAAATTGCTTTTGTCCCATCTGCAAATAACTAGCACCTACATTATAAAATGCATTCTGACTTAAAGCATCGTCTTTGATTTTCACTTTTTCAAAGTAACGTATTGCCTGCTGATATTCTTTGCTCTTCATATAAGCAAATGCCAACTGATAATAATCGGCACGTGTAAAATCGCTTTTAACAGCTTGTCGGTAATACTCCAAATACTCAATTGCATCAGAATATTTTTCAATTTTAAATAAAGAAACACCTAATATATGAGCTATTTCAGGCTTTCGTTTATCGCTCGATTTTTTATACAAAGCAGGTGCATCTTTTGCAACATATTGATATTGCTCCTGCTTAAAAGCAATTTGCACAATATAATATGGCACAATATCTTTAAACATCGGACTGTTTTGAATCTGCTTAAAAGCTTTTAAAGCCGTAGTGTATTTTTCTTCTTGATAAGCAATATGTCCGTAATAATAGCTTGCAGTAGGAGCATATTTAGATTTACTATCCTTTACTTTATAGAGGTAAATATTCGCTTTATCAAATTGATTAGTATAAAAATAACAATAGCCAAGTCGGAAATTAAACTTCTCTTTTTCAGCTTGATTCAAACCTGATATTTGAACTGACTGATACAATGTAATTGCTTGTTTAAAACGCCTATGTTCAAACTGATAATCAGCCAGCAATAGATCTAATTTTGCCATTTGGCTATAAACACGATGATTTTTTTTAAACATTTCTGCTTGATAAAAAGCATCTTTAGAGCCTAATTTTAAAGCTGTCAAAGCCGAATAAAAATCCACATCACGTTTTAAAGCATTACTAAGAGTGTTAGATTGCAAGTCACTAAGCAATTGCTGAGCAGCCACAAATCGATTGCTTTTATATAAATCAACAGCTGTTTTAAAGCTGTTTTGCGGATCGGATTTTAATTGTATCGACTGCGCCCAAACAACTGTTTGCAGATTCGCAATCAGGAAAATAAAAACAAAAAAATATTTAACAATGCCTTTACGCATAACCAATAGAATTAGATGTTTCGCTAAATTACCAACAATAAAGAGGTTTAAGATTTTCATCACCTCTATTCTAATAACATACAATTGTTAATAAACGAAAGAATAGAGGAATTCGTGTGTTTGAATTGGAAATGATTTGGAGGAAATCAATTTAGCACTGTTAGCACCGATTTGTAATCGGAGTTCCATAGCACATTGTTTTTTTTAACGGATTACAAATCCGCTCCAACATATAGACTTTCAGCCTAGATCTATCTCCTTCAGTATGCAAAGATCTCTCACTGCGTTCGAGATGAGGGAGTAGGTGCTCCGTCAACGGGTGAATGTATGAGAAAAGAGAGTATAAGCGTATTTAAACTAAATCAATTCTATCGTTTTTGTTTCTATCCAGCCAATACTACCATTAGCGATTTTAATTTCGCACCATTGCCCAACTTTATCTATTACCCATAGTTTGGTTCCTTCGTGAATAACAAATAAATCGACACCATTTGCATTAGGCGAACTTTTAACCGTAACAGAAGGCTTAAACACTATAGCTTGTGCTTGCTCAATCTGACTAATATGCTTTTTGTAAGTTAAGAACAGTCCCGAAACGGATAAAAACAGAAAAATCAAGCCGAAATAAAAGCCTGTTTTTCTCATAAAAATACTCTTTCCCAAAAAATACAATAGGCTAAACAAAGCAGAAATGGAAAATAATACTAACGAAATCTTAGCCCAATTATCAACCGAGAACATATTGTACAAACCAACATACCATCGCACAAAAAACAATAAAGGCAAAGATTCTATCTTGTCCTGAATACGAGTATTGGCTAACTTTAAATTGAATAGAGCATCTTCGTTAGCGGGATCAAGCTTTAAAGCTTTTTCAAAATATAAAATTGCCGATGGGATTTCGTTTTGTTTATAAAAACTGTTTCCAAGATTATAATAAAGCTCAGTAGAATGGTAACCTTCGTCTAATACTTTTTGATAGGTTAAAATTGCCGAATCATATTTAGCTTCAGCATAATAATGCTCAGCATTTTTAATATACGTTTGGTAATCTTGTCCGAAAAGCAAGATTGGCAACTGCACTAAAACGATAATTATAGTCCACTTAAATCTCTTCATCGCTTTATTATTTTAATTGACTTTCAATTTTACTAATGATTTGCAATCCCTCTTTATAGACTTTATCCATAGCCACATTTTTATCTCCAGGGGCAAAACGAGCGAATTCACAATCGTTTAAAGTCTCCGTAAACTCGTTAATCAGCTCTGCACTTACTTTCTTCTCAGCCAAATAATCGTGAACGGTTTCAATGGAAAGAGCTGATAGACCAATATTAAATTTGTCGGCAATGTAACCCCAAAGTGCTTGAGACAATTCAACATAAAATTCTTGATCGTTACCGGCTTTCAAAAAGCTATTGGCTTTTTTCAAACGCTTCTTAGCCAGCTTGGTAGCTTGCTTATTTTTCATCAATCCTTCGTTACTACGTTTTTTAATTTCTTTTCGCCAAACAATTACTATTAAAAGAACTAAAACTAAAGGCAAAAACAATAAAATATAAAATAAAGTAGATCCAAAGAAATGACTACCAATAAGTTGAAGTTTATAAGGATAAGATGTAAGATAACGGATATCCTGCCCGATATAACGAATATCTTCTTTATTTTCGCCGGCAAAAGTCATATTTGAGCTTGTTGACAAATTGCCTTTCTCTACTTGTATTTGATAAGCATCTGTTGTTTTATATTCGTAATGCTTTGTTTTTGGATTAAAGAAGTTAAAACTTGCTGATGGAATATCGTAAGTTCCTGAGCTTCGAGGAATCAATGTATATTCAAAAATTTTATACCCGGAAACACCCGTACTTCCTTTGCGAATATTTGTTGAAATTTTAGGATCATAAACCTCAAAATCGGCAGGAAACTGCACAGACAAATCAGGAATCAAATCAATATTTCCCTTTCCACTTACTGTATATTTAACAGTTACCGCTTCATTAGTTTTTATCTTTGTTTGATCTATATTTGAGCTTATGGTAAATTCACCTACGGCGCCACTAAAATTCTCCGGTTTATTTTCTGCAGGTAAGGGTAAAACTTCAACTGTAATTTTTTTTGTGCGTAGTTTTTTTTCTATACTTTGATATGCATTATTAAAAAACGGGTCGTTAAAAAAGCTATCGAAAAATGGATCATTAGATGCTGTTCTTTTTTTATTATTTATAATTTTAGCCACACAACTTAATTCCATAGCGGGAATTTCTATTTTACCCGTCTTTTGTGCAAAAACAGCTTCGCGTTTTAAATCGGCAACAATATAATCCTTACCATTTATATTTTGGTTATACTGTTTTAACTGCTGACCATTATCCAATAAATTGATAGACCAAAACCCGGGATAAGAAGATAATTTATCAACCGACAGGTTAGAGACCGGAACCAGAGTAAATATTTTATGTGTTAATAATATCTGTTCTCCCTGATATACTTTTTTCTTATCTACAAAAGCTTCAATAAAAAGCTGCTTATCATCAACCGCAACTAAATCAGGCGATTGTGATGTGACAGCAGCATTACTTCCGGAAAGAGTTTTGGAATTACTATTTCCACCAATTACTTCAATTGTAAAAGGATTAGTAGCGTATTCTTCTCCATCGACAGAACAAGTGGCCGACCCAATATTAAAACTTCCTTTTGTTTTAGCATAAAAAATATAGCTATAAGAAATACTGACATTATGCGATACTTTTCCATTAACGAAGGATATACTGGAACTTTGAGAACGATTAGGACCACTCAATATTTGAAAGCCCGTAAAAGGAGGAGCTTTAAATTCATCAATATCGGCATTAGCAACAAAAGTTACACTAAACCGTTGTCCCTCCGACACCCTGTTAGGAGCTTTAACCGAAAAATTTACTTCCTGAGCCGACAGATGAGAGCTAAGCGATATTAAAAGTACACTGAGTAAGTATAGCAGTCGATTCATTTTTCTTTAGTTTTTATATGGTCGAATTGCAAAAGTATTAAAACTAAGGTTATAGGCTCTATAAAGAGACTACCAATCTTTTTCTTTTTTAACAACTCTTACTTTTCCTTTTTTTCCTTTTTTAAGTTTTTCTAATGTTTTCTTCTCATTATTTTTTAAAGCTTCCAGCATTCTTTCAGCATCTTTCTTAGATATCTTTTTAGATTGTTGGTCGTTCATTTGCTGTTCGGACTTTCCTTGATTATTTTTATTATCCTGCTGTTTTTGCTGATCTTTATTTTGATCTTTTTTATCGTTTTTATCTTTTTGCTGATCTTTATTTTGATTCTTATCTTGATCTTTTTTATCGTTTTTATCTTTTTGTTGATCTTTATTTTGATTCTTATCTTGGTCTTTTTTATCGTTTTTATCTTTTTTATCCTGCTTATCCTTTTTTTTATCTTGTTGATTTTTCAGCATTTGTCGAGCAAATTCTAAATTATATCTGGCATCTGCATCCGCAGGATTATTACGTAATGCCATTTTATATGCTTCTATACTTTGCTCGTACTGTTTTGCTTTCAAAAGCGAATTACCTAAATTATAATAAGCCATTCCTTTTTGTTCTTTTGCTAAATCAGCTTGCCCGATCTTAGCAAACATTTCGGCTGATTTTTCAAAATCCTTTTGCTCATAAACAGCATCGGCCAAATTAAAAGTGCCACTCAAAGAATTCGGGTTCTTGTCTAATGCCTTACGATAATTTATCTCAGCATTTGCAAATTCGTTATTCTGATACGATTTATTTCCTTGTCGAACCAAAGTCTTATCGCTTTGTGCATTGACAAAAGCAACAGAAAACATAAAGACTATAAATAATATGTTCTTCATCATTTCTTCTTATTTATCGAACAATTTAATTTTACCTGCAAATCGGCTTTTTCTTTCAAATATAAGGAGTTCAAGGACTAACAAAAATATTGCCAAAGCGATAAAATATTGAAATCTGTCTTCATAATCAGAGAACATTTTTGTTTCGTAACGCTGTTTTTCCATTTTACTAATTTCCTCAAATACTTGATTCAATCCTGCCGAAGTATTATTAGCTCGCACATAAATCCCTTCGCCGGCAGTTGCCACCTTTTGCAGAGTTAATTCATCGAGTTTAGTAATAACGGTTTTTCCCGATATATCTTTTTTAAAACCCATCTGCTGTCCGTTGCTAAACTCGGGAATTGGAGCTCCTTCGGGTAAACCAATACCAATGGCATAAACTTTCACTCCCTGTGCAACAGCGCTTTCAGCTGCGGCTATGGGATCGTCGTCATGATCTTCACCATCCGTAATTACAACTATTGCTTTCTCGTGTTTATTGTCACTAAAAGCCGTTAAAGATAAGTCTATTGCCTGTCCGATACTGGTGCCTTGTGTTGGAACAATTTCGGTATCTATGGTAGATAAAAATAATTTTGCTGCACTATAATCCGAAGTAATCGGAAGTTGCATATATGCTTTTCCTGCAAAAACTACTATACCAATTCTATCTCCCTCTAACCTATCAATAAGTTGCGAAATTGCTCGTTTTGCTCTTTCCAAACGATTAGGTTTAATATCTTCGGCCAACATAGAATTAGATACGTCAAGAGCCATAACCAAATCAACACCCTTACGCTCCACCTCTTCTAATTTGGAACCTATTTGCGGATTTGCCAATCCTAAAATCAAAAAGAAGAAAGATAAACTTAATAAGATAAATTTTATCCAAAGCTTAAAATTAGAGCGATTAGGCATTAAAGCCTCAATCAGATTCTTATCACCCAATTGTTTAATATTTCGTTTTCTCCTTAGAATCATCACCCAAAAGAAAACAAAAAACAGGGGGATTAATATCCACGCATATAAATAATTTATTTCTTCAAATCGAAACATTTCCATAATAATACGTTTTAAGGAATCGTTTTTAAATAAACGTATTTCAAGAGCATTAACATTACAAAAAAGAATAATGCCCACAAGGCATAAGGTTTAAATTCCTCAGTCTTTTGATTAAATACCGTTACGTCAATTTTTGATTTTTCCAACTCATCGATTTGAGTGTAAATTTCTTGAAGCTTTTTATTACTTGTTGCCCTAAAATATTTTCCATCTGTTGTGGTCGCAATTTGTTTTAGCAGAGGCTCATCAATTTTTACTTCCATAGGACGCAACTCAATACCAAATGGTGTTTGCACGGGATAAGGTGCTGTTCCTATTGTTCCCACTCCTATAGTATAAACTCTAATGCCAAACATTTTAGCTATTTCGGCTGCCGAAGAAGCATCTAACGAACCCATATTACTAATTCCATCGGTCAACAAAATAATAACTTTACTAACAGCCTGACTATCTTTTAAACGAGCTATAGCCGTTGCCAAGCCATCGCCAATGGCAGTTCCGTCTTCAATCATTCCGCTTTTTACGTCTTTAAATAATGTTTTCAGAACTTGATGATCTGTTGTAAGCGGACATTGAGTAAAAGCTTCGCCCGAAAATATAACCAATCCAACACGATCGTTGGGGCGTCCTTCAATAAAATCGGATGCTACTTTTTTTGATGCTTCCAAACGATCAGGCTTTAAATCTTGTGCCAGCATACTTCCCGAGACATCCAAAGCCATCACAATATCTATTCCTTTTACAGAAACATTTTGCTGTTTAGCAGTACTTTGTGGTCTGCTTAAAGCTATAATGAGTAATCCTAAAATAATCATTTTTAAGACAAAAGGAATATGTATCAATCGTTGCCTGATAGTTTTAGGAACACCCTTAAAACGACTCAAATCGGAATAATTTAATTCAGCATAATTTTGTTTATTCTTAAACCAATACCACAAAACTAAAAGCGGAATTAAAAGCAGCAAATAAAAGAATTGGGGGCTTGCAAAATCAATATTATTCCACATTGACGACCTCCTCTCCTTTTGATTCTACTTCAATCATCTTTGTTTCATTTACAAAATCGATTCCGTTATTTAAACAAGTATCATTCTCTAAGGCATTTGGATTTGCTTTCGCAAATTTTACCAAATCGGCTAATTCCAGACTATCCTTCAATTTCTGCATTGCATCATCGTTAATAGCGAATTCTTTTAAACCATCAACAATCTCACCGGTAGTCATTTCTATTGCCATAACATCAAATCGCTCTTCAATATAGATTCTAATAATATCCGTTAACTCCGAATAATATTCCTTTACTTTTCCGGCTTGCCAAAGTTTTTTCAAGCGTAGGTGAGCCATATTGTCGAGTGCCTTTTTGTGAGCAGGTATTTTTAGCTTTTCTTTCTTGAATATAGGTTTCTCTTTTCGTTTTCTATAAAAATAAAATGCTGCAAAAATAAGTCCGCCTAAAGCTAAAACAAGTAATATCCAAGGAAGTATTTCCATAAATGTATAAGGCTCGGGCATAGGACCAACCAAAGGCTTAATAGGCTTAGTTGTGTCTGCATCAACGGTAAAAACATTAATCAAATGCGGATCGGAAACTATAGTTTGAATAGCTGAATCTGATTCATTTTTATATCCAAACGAAAAAGCCGGCAAAACAAAATATCCACTATCAAAAGCGGTAACTTTAAGTTCCTGATAAAAACGTGTTTTACCCTCAAGAAAAGAGGTATCTATATTTGACCTTTCAACTATTTCCAAATTTGGCCCAAGAGAATCGGGCAAAAAAGGAAAATAGCCTTGTTGATTGGAAGGAAATTGAAAGTCGATATTTACTTTTACTTGTTCACCAATTAAAATAGCATTGGTATCTATAGAAACATTTACTTGCTGTCCAAACATCGACAGACTAAATAAACTAAAAACTATAAAGGATAAAAACCGTTTCATTATAGTCTTCCCTCCCTTTTTTTAAACATCTTCATTAACGGAATGACATAATCTTCACCCGTTGAAATCTCAGCTAAATCCACACCGCTTTTCTTTACTATATCCTGTACTTTGTGAGTGAATTGTTTTGCGTTATTAGCAAAATGATTACGCACCTCTCTGCTTGATGTATCAACCCAAATTTTTTCTCCGCTCTCGGCATCTTTTATTTGTACCATTCCTACATTTGGAATACTTGATTCACGTTCATCACTCACACGAATAGCCATTAAGTCGTGTTTGTTGCCCGCTATTTTCAATGCATCGGCATAGTTATCACACATAAAATCGGAAATCAAGAAAGCAGTACAACGCTTTTTAATAGCATTGGTTAAAAATTTTAAGGCTTCGCCGATATCAGTTTTCGCATTATCGGCTTTAAAATCAACCAATTCTCTGATAATACGTAAAATATGAGAAGTTCCTTTTTTAGGAGGAATAAATTTTTCAATTTTATCACTAAAAAATATTACACCAACCTTATCATTATTTTGGATAGCAGAAAAAGCTAAAACCGCAGCTATTTCCGTAACCACATCCATTTTAAAACTGTTGTTAGTTCCAAAATTATTCGATCCGCTAATATCAATCAAAAGCATTACGGTAAGCTCACGCTCCTCCTCAAATATTTTTATATAAGGCTTATTGAATCTGGCCGTAACGTTCCAGTCTATAGTCCGAACATCATCGCCATACTGATATTCACGAACTTCGCTAAACGCCATTCCTCTTCCTTTAAAAACAGAATGATATTGCCCCGAAAAAACTTGTCGGGACAACCCTCTTGTCTTTATTTCAATCTTCCTTACCTTTTTAAATATCTCTTTTGCTGTCACAATATTGTTCGTTAATAAATGTGATTTTTAAATCAAAACACGAAAAACATTAAATTACTGCTGTTAATAAGACTTATTCTTATGGGACTTCAACAGTATTTAAAATATCGTTGATGATATCTTCTGAAGTAATATTTTCGGCTTCTGCCTCATAGGTTAAACCAATTCTATGCCGCAAAACATCATGAGCCACCGCACGAATATCTTCAGGAATAACGTAGCCTCTTCTCTTAATAAAGGCAAAGGCTTTTGCAGCTAAAGCAAGATTTATACTGGCACGAGGAGAACCGCCAAAAGCAATAAATCCTTCTAACTTTTTGAGATTATATTTTTCCGGATAACGAGACGCAAATACAATATCGGTAATATATTTTTCAATTTTCTCGTCCATATACACTTCACGAACGACTTCACGAGCACGAATAATATCTTCCGGTTTTACGACGGCATCAATAGTTTCAAAAGCATTATTAATATTTTGTCGAAGAATAAGCATTTCCTCTTCTTGATTTGGATAAGTAATAACCACTTTTAGCATAAAACGGTCGACTTGAGCTTCTGGTAAAGGATATGTTCCCTCTTGTTCGATAGGGTTTTGCGTAGCCATTACCAAAAACGGATCGGGTAATTTAAAAGTTTCCTCACCAATGGTTACCTGATGCTCTTGCATAGATTCCAAAAGTGCACTTTGTACTTTAGCAGGAGAACGGTTAATTTCATCTGCTAAAACAAAGTTAGCAAAAACAGGTCCTTTTTTAATTTGGAACTCTTCCTTTTTTTGAGAATAAATCATTGTTCCTACTAAATCGGCAGGTAATAAATCGGGAGTAAACTGAATCCGACTAAACTTAGCATCAATAGCTTTTGATAAAGTTGTAATTGCTAATGTTTTGGCCAAACCGGGAACACCTTCGAGTAGAATATGCCCATTGGATAAAAGACCTATTAATAAACTTTCAGTCATATGTTTTTGTCCAACAATAACTTTATCCATTTCTTTGGTTAGCATCTCGATAAACGAACTCTCTAATTTAATTCGTTCATTCAATTCACGAATATCTGTTTGCATCATAATTTAAAAATTTATGCGCAAAGATAAGGCGATGTTAAGGATTTTAGTAAATACGCTCCGTTAAATTTTGTTAAGTGTATTCTCCGATTTTTTAAGGTTTTTTTAATAGTTGATTATAAAGCTATACCTCAAAGGGACACGAAGGAGACATAGGGCTACAAAAGGAAATTGATAACCGAAAGAAATTAATATTACAGTAATTCCTTGGCGGCTTAGCGAGAAAAAAAATCACGCAAGGACGCAGAAACGCAGAGAATGTTAGGATAACTTGAGTAAAAAATAAACCACAGAGACACGAAGTCACAAAGAGAAATGGTGACCGGAAA
>Ga0164318_10003020_pt1 | contig 15830 bp, 13 predicted proteins | sample GuaBasSedimGuay9_FD_113734 | JGI IMG/M metagenome (GOLD analysis project Ga0164318, IMG submission 113734) | Subseafloor sediment microbial communities from Guaymas Basin, Gulf of California, Mexico - Guay9, Core 4571-4, 0-3 cm | ecosystem: Environmental > Aquatic > Marine > Hydrothermal vents...
GTTTGTAAAATTTAGACGTTTCCCTGTGCTGTAGATTGGAACGTTCTGACTTAAGACAAACCCAGGCGCAGCTTGTTGCGTTGATGTTTGGCGATAGAAGAACGTTTCAAGATGCGGCGTGATGGGGACATCATAAAATTGCAAACCAATTACGTTTGAGTATATAAATAGGAGATAAAATTATGGGTAGTATGATTGATATGTTTTCAAAAATGCGTTCTGAAGCAAGAGTGAAATCACGGATAACGGTGAAATATCAAATTATATTTTCTGATGGAAGGCTAGGTGAGAAAAAAGAAACGATAGCTAAAAATATAAGTACTACTGGCCTTCAAATGGAACTAGACAATGCGTTGTCCCTGGATACAAAAATAAAACTTAATTTTCGTTTACCAAAGATAGAAGAAGAAGTTGAGTTAGTATGCAGAGTAGTCAGAATAGAGCAATTAGATGATAGTAAATATGGCATTGGTATGTCAATTGACGAAATTCAGAGTCATAATAAAGAAGCTATTTTTCGGAGAATAGAGTTAATGGATGTTTTAAAGCTCCTGCAGATTACCGCGCAGAAGAAGGCATCTGATTTGCATCTTACTTTTGACCGTCCTCCGACGATGCGTTTGCATGGCAGGCTTATTCCTATGGATATGGATGTTCTGGATGCTTTAGAATTAAAGGACATGATTTACAGTATTCTTACAGATGAGCAGATTGTGTATTTTGAGAAGTTTAAGGAATTAGATTTTGCTTTTTCTCCAACCTCTGATTTAAGATTCAGGGTAAATATCCATATCCAGAGAGGTAACGTAGAAGGAACTTTTCGGGTAATTATGCCTGATTTAAAGACAATAGAAGAGTTGGGGCTGCCAAGTATCGTCAGGGATTTATCTTTGCTGAAAAAAGGTATTGTGGTGATTGCTGGTCCTACTGGGAGTGGTAAAACGACTACTTTAGCAACAATGGTGGATATAATTAATCAAAATAAAGAAGCAGTGATTATTTGTCTTGAAGACCCAATTGAATACATCCATAAAAATAAGAATTCTATAATTAAACAAAGAGAAATTGGCACAGATACACATTCTTTTTCAATCGCTTTAAAAAAATCTCTAAGGCAGGATCCTGATGTAATTGTAGTTGGCGAGCTTTTGGACGCGGAGACTGTCCGTACTGTAATTACTGCGGCAGAAACAGGACATCTTGTTTTAACTTCATTACATGCTCCTGATACAGTGCAGGCTATTGACAGGCTGGTAAGTATTTTTCCCCCGCAGCAGCGCAGGCAGGCGTGTGTGCAGCTTGCAAATAGTTTACAGGGAATTGTTACGCAATTACTGGTTCCCAAGCGTGACAGAGAAACAAGGATATTAGCTACAGAGGTAATGGTGATGACTGATGCAATCCGTAATCATATTCGTGAAGGACAAACTATTCAAATTCCTTCAGCAATTCAGACAGGGGCAAGGTATAAGATGCATACAATGGCAGAAAGTTTTAAAAAGCTTTATTCTAACAGAATTATTACTAAACAAACAGGATTTGATTATTGTCCAGAACTGAGCCAAATTATATCTTGACATAAAATAAATTTTTATGGTATGCTCAAACGTAATAGGTTTGCAAAATTTAGGCGTTTCTCTGTACTGTAGATTGGAATGTTTTGACTTAAGACAAACCGCAGGCGTAGCTTGCTGTGCCTAAGGTTTGGCGATAGAAAAACGTTCCAAGATGCGGCGTGAGGGGGATGTCATAAAATTGCAAACCTATTACGTTTGAGTATAACATTTAAATGTTTGCTTTGTTAATAAAATTTTGAGGTAAGAAAAATAGAATAATTTAAAGGGGATATATAAATGATTGATAAAGCCTTAGAAGATAAAATAATGCGTTTAAAAGAATTTGTCAGCTTGTGGGAATCGTTTTATACCTTGTTTAAAGACGCGATAAATAAGAAATCTTTTCAGGAAAAAGAAGAACAAAATTTTTTAGAATTAAAAAGTAATATTGCCAGAAAATATCAGAGTTTAATGGATTCTTTAGGCATAAAACCTACAGCAGAAGACAGGACATTTGATGTTATTTCTCAGATTATGAGTTTAAAAAATATGGTTAATTTATCACCTCTACAATTGGAGAAAGTAGAGAATGATTGGCATAATTCGTATATTACATTTAATAAAATATTAGGTACTTTGGACAATAAAAAAATAGAGTTAGGTAAGGTCAATGCTTTTAGTGAGTTTTGCAAAAATTTTTTTACAAATTCATTTTTAACGTTGTTTTTTATTATTGCAGCTATTTCGTTAATATATTATTTTATAAAGGTTTTTTCCTCTTAAAGACATACTCAGTGTTAGGAATTTTAGCACCTATACTCAAACGTAATAAATTTGCAATTTTATGATGTCCTCCTGCTCCTGCACCGCATTTTGAAACGTTTTTCTATTGCCAAACCTCAACACAGCAAGCTGCGCCTGCGGTTTGGCTTAGGTCAGATCGTTCCAATCTACAGTACATGGAAACGCCTAAATTTTACAAATCTATTACGTCTGAGTATAGAATACCCAGCAATGTCATTCCAGCAATTTTTTAGCGGGAATCTAATTTATGATCACGCCAAATATAATTAGATGGGAGGGGGGAAGGAGTGATGAAAAGGAGGTTTTAATTCAATGACAAAGAAGGATATTGTCTTAAAAGTTGCAAATGTTACAGGTATGAGACAACATGATGTTAAGGCAATTGTGCAAGAAACTCTTAATGTGATAGTTGATGGTTTATCTAATGGGCAGACTATAGAATTACGTAACTTTGGTATTTTAAAAATTAAGCTAAGGCAACAAAGAATAGGCCGTAACCCAAAAACTGGACAACCAGTACTTGTTCCTGCAAAAAAAATAGTAAGTTTTAAACCTGGATTATATCTGAGCAATTTAGTAAAATAATTTTAGCCACAGAAAAATTATTTTTAGGTTCTTATATACTCAAACGTAATAGGTTTGCAATTTTATGACACCCCAATGCACCGCATTTTGAAATGTTCATCATTGGCCAAACCTCAACGCAGCGAGTTGCGCCTGCGGTTTGGCTTAGGTCAGATCGTTTGAGTATACAGTACAGGGGAAACATCTAAGTTTTATAAATTTATTACGTTTGAGTATATATAAAAATTGTTCATTTTTAGAAGAGGTATTATGCAAATAAAAGCATTAAAAGGTGTTAATGATATTTTACCTGTAGAAATAGAAATTTGGAATTATTTAGAAAATTACGCGGCTAAGTTATTTTCTTTGTATGGATACCATGAAATTAGAATTCCTATAATAGAGGAAAGTAGTTTATTTATTCGCAGTATTGGCAGCGAGACAGACATTGTGTCTAAAGAGATGTATACATTTACGGATAAGGGGCAACGTAAAATTGCGTTAAGGCCTGAAGCAACTGCTTCAATAGTCAGAGCATATCTGGAGCATAATTTGGGGCAGCAGGGATTATGCAAACTATTTTATCGCGGCCCAATGTTCAGGGGAGAAAAACCACAGTTAGGCAGGAATAGGCAGTTTTATCAGTTTGGGATAGAGGCGTTAGGAACTGACAATCCTTATCTTGATGCTGAGATTATTAGTTTAGCGTATTTATTTTTAAAACAGAATAATTTTAAAAATTTTACTATTTCGATTAATTCTGTTGGCTGTACGCAGGATAAAATAGTGTTTTCTAAAATATTATCATTATATCTTGCGGATAAAAAAGATGCTTTGTGCCAACATTGCCAGAGTCGTTTAGAACATAGTATCTTGAGAGTTTTTGATTGTAAAAATAAAAATTGCCGTAAAATAATTAATTCAGCGCCAAAAATAATTGATCATCTTTGTGAACAATGTAAAGCGCATTTCTTAACCGTAAAAAATGCGCTAAGCTTAATTGATGTGAATTATAATGTTGATCCTTTTCTTGTGCGCGGCCTTGATTATTACACACAAACGGTGTTTGAAATTTGTCACAGCGGATTGGGCGCGCAAAGCACAATTTGCGCTGGAGGCAGGTATAATAATTTGATTTCTGATTTAGGCGGTCAGCCCGCAGGCGCTATTGGTTTTGCTTTTGGCATGGAACGATTAATTATTGCTGCGGCAAAGGAGAATATTTTATTTCCTATTGTAGGGCAAACAACAGTTTTTGCTATTGGTTTAGGACAAAAATCTTTTGATGAAATATTTAAAATAGCGGCAAGTTTACGCGAAAAGCAAATGTTTGTGTGTATAGGTTATGAACAAAAATCTCTTAAAGCGCAAATGCGTAAAGCAAATAAACTGCAATGTAGTTATGTGTTAATTTTAGGAGAAGATGAGCTTGCAGCTAATTCTATAATCATTAAGGATATGACTACAGGAACACAGCAGTTAGTAAAATTAGAGCGTATTGCCGTTGAATTAAAAGCAAAAATGGATGCATCTCCGCATCTGTAAAAATTTATAATAATTATTTTATGTAGGCGTTGCAAAATATAGGCGTTTCCCTGTACTGTAGAGCAGAAGGTTTCAAGATGCGGCGTGAGGTGGATGTCATAAAATTACAAACCTATTACGTTTGAGTAGAACTGTCATATTGCAATAGGGGGGGGATACACTTGTCTTTTTTTGGGGTTGATAAAAGATGATTTTTGTGCTATACTTTTAAAAAGGGAAGAAAATGTTTATATTCTACAAAAAATAGGTTTTTTAATTATGTGTTGTCAAAAAATTATAAGACATAATGTTTGGTTTAAATTGCTTGTATTAGTCATTGCTCAAGCTTTATTGTTAACGAATGTTAGTCTTTTTTTATCTCCTGGTGTTTGCTATTCTTCCGAACAAGAGTGTCATCAAATAGCATTAGGAATGCAAAATTTTATTCCTTTTTTATCTCAGAATATAAAGGGTATAAAAAGATTTTGTTTAGAGTCAACTACAGATAATTGGGGTAAGTACAACGAAGTAATTAATCAGCCGTTTTTAGCATTTAATTCATTTGATTATTGGGTATATGCAAATAAGCAGAGTTTTGTTTGTAATGAAGTAATGAATAATGTGGTTTTAAGGAATAAAAATGTAAATGCTATTGGGCCTCCGGATATTTTAGCAGAGAAAATTGTTTCTGTGCTTTAACCGAATTGTAATTTATGCAGTTCGGTTTTTTTTATGGTATATTCAAACGCAATTGGTTTGTAAAATTTAGGCGTTTCCCTGTGCTGTAAATTGGAACGTTCAACCGCAGGCGCAGTTTGTTGCGCCTAAGGATTTGCGAATGAAGAACGTTTTAAGATGCGGTGTGAGGTGGATGTCATAAAATTATAAATTTATTACGTTTGAGTGTAGATGTGTTTTTCGTTTTTTTTAGGGGGGGGTGAAGGAATTGATTGATCGGCGTATATATGAGAGAACTTGTTTGGAAACTTCTGTACAGATTAAAGAGAAATCTATCGCGAAGACGCAACTGACAAAAAATTCATTTTGTAAAAATATAAGCGGTGCTGGGATTGCAATAGTATCCTTTAATTTTTATCCGGTATTTCATAAGGTGCAAATATGCCTATTTCATCTTAGTTATATTTGTGCTCTAAGAACAATGGGTGAGGTCGTTTGGGTAGAACAATTTCCTTATCAACGTAAGTACAGAATTGGAATTAAATTTCTTGAAGCAGGTAAAAATTTGTCTACACAAATAGAGAAAATTGTCAGCCAAAATATGCAGGATGTATCACCTTTAAATTATATATGTTTATAAATTATATACTTAGAGTGGGAATAGAGTATAATGGAATAGAGTTTGTATTTTTGCGTTTAGATTCGTAGAGGATTTTTTCAAATTAAGATGGAACATGGACGTAAGATATGAATTTTATTTTTAGGCTAGTTATAGGAGGTTTAAATTGTCTAATATAAAGCTGAAGCTAAACTTAATTTTATATTTGATACTACTGCTTAATTTTTCTGCATATGCACAAAGTTTTAATAGAAAATTCGAGGACAATCACTTTAATAAGTCTGAGACAAAAATTAATCAAAAAGACAAAGAGATTATGGTGCCTTATATCAAAACATTTTCAGAGAAAAGTGGTAATAAAGACTTGCAAATGACAGATAATTATGATAATATCAAAACTGTTCTTTCTGGTCTTAAAAAAGAATATTTGTTGCCAGAGATTATCGTTTTTTTGAAAAAAAACAAAAAGACTGCTTGTGAGATAGGTATGGTTTGTTTATCGTCTGAATTTAATTATACTGGTAAACAAATTCATCGTGCGTTAATAGAAGCTGGATTTTCTTTACAGGATGCTGATAATGCTGTGCCTAAAGCTTTGCGTGATGAAACTCAAGGCTTTGTGAAAAATTTAAATGTTGATAATTCTGTTTTAAGAGATTTAGATTTATTTTTGACTGATACAAGTAGTTCAAAAGAGTTTAATGCGCCTGTGCAATCTTATGTGCATAGTAATAGTTCAGTTGAATATAGAAATGATCTTGACCGTAAACGCGGGTTTACCGGATTAGGTGCTTGGGATGGTTTTCAAGACAGCAGGTATGATTCATTAAAAAGGTAAGAATATGCTAAGGAAGCAAACAGTTCTTTGCTTTTTAATTATTTTTTTGGGAAATTTCAGCGCAAGTTCTTTTTGCGGAGAATCAGACGATATAAGTAGTTTTGATAAAAGCATAGCCAATGGTTTACAATTTAGTGGTAATGGTGTAATTAATCGCAATCTTTCCTATAAAGTATTATCCGCGCAAATGCCTTATGTTCCTGACGCGCAAATTTCTAATGATTTAAAACAAGTTATTCGAGGCTTAAAAGAAGCTAATTATAGTTTAATTGAGATTGTTAGTTTTTTGAAAAAAGACGGATACAAGGCTTTTGAAATTAGTATTGCTTGTTTAAACCATAAATTTAATTATACAGGTAAACAAATTTATGATGCCTTAAAAAAAAATGGTTTTTCAAATAAATCTGTTGATGCTGCTTTGCCTATAGCTTTGCGGAACATAGGCCAGGTGTTTGCGATAAAATTGAAAGATAATAATAATTCTGCGAACAATATTTTTATAAAACCAAATCCTTTTACAAATGGTATAATTAGCCAAATATCAATGGCGCAATTATCTGCTTACCTTGTGGGTGAAATTACTAAACACGGCAATGAAATTTGGATCAAGAATTCTGTTTTTTGGGATGATTATTATTCTTCTAAAGAGCGGATTGATTATTTTCTTAGTTGCGGGATTCCTGCTCAGTCTCGTATGTTTATAGATTGTTTGGAAACAGATCAATTGCTCATTCTTTCTGAAATAGATGATGCTTCACAGAAAATATTGCTTGAGAATGTGTCTAAAACTGTGGCAGCGATAGGAAGTAAAAGAAAAATTTCTACTGAAGTGAGCAAAATTCGGAGTTTGATAGGTTTAGCTGGAAATTATCTGGGAACTTTAGATCTTTCGATTTTGGTTCCTGAAATAATCGTTGTTGCAGAACAAGATTTTAGGCATCAAAATAAAACAGATATATTAAAAACAGAACAAGCAATAATTGTGAACGCTGTTGTGAGTAATACGTTACGTTATACACATCCAGATATAGAATTTTTTGTTGTTCAAGTGTTTACGAAATATTTTGCTGATAATATTTTGTTTGAAGCAGGAGGGGCTAATATTGAGAAAAGTGAATCTAGTGTTTTACAGGCTATGTTGAGCATTAGAGCTAAGTTAAAAGATAACACTTTTACCGATAGACTTGCATATGAAGCTTTTAATTTACTTGCGGGAGTTTGCGATCCTGTAGAAAAGGATATTTTAAATGCTTTTTTGCAGGCTGACAAACAAATTGCTGGTGGTAATAATATTGATTTAATTTTACGTTGTTTTACTGAAAAAGGAATTACCGCAGATAATCTTCCTCTTCTTGAAAATAATTTAATATAGTAGGATTTTTTTTAAGTTCTTTAATTGCAAGCGATGACAAAAAGAAGATTTTTGTCATTCCTTGCATAGCAGGACAGATGCCCGTAATCTTTTAGCGGGAATCTATACTCAAACGTAATTGGTTTGCAATTTTATGATGTCCCCCTGCATCGCATTTTGGAACGTTCTTCAATCGCCAAACCTCAACGCAGCGAGCTGTGCCTGCGGTTTGGCGTAGGTCAGAACGTTTCAATATAGGGCACAGGGAAACGCCTAAATTTTACAAACCAATTACGTTGGAGTATAATATAAGGAATAAGGATAAAAAGAATAAATTTAAAATTAGCAATTTGAAGTTTGAATTTAAAATGATTTAATTTTTAATTAACATTAAGAAATTTATTCATTCATTTTAAATTGTTAATTTCAAATTTTTGGATTAATGCCCCTGTAGCTCAGTTAGGATAGAGCAACGGTTTCCTAAACCGTGTGTCGGACGTTCAATTCGTCTCAGGGGCACCAATTATACCCAAACGTAATTAGTTTGCAATTTTATGACGTCCCCCTCACGCTGCATCTTGAAACGTTCTTCTATCGCCAAACCTCAACGCAGCAAGCTGCGCCTGCGGTTTGTCTCAGTCAGATCATTCCAATCTAGGGCACAGGGCGCCTAAATTTTGCAAACCTATTAACGTTGGAGTATATAAAATTTTGTATCGGACAGGTCACGCCTATCTGCGTGCGGCACGCACAGGCAGGACGTGTCATTACATTTTTATTCACAGATTTTATTAACGAGGCATAGAAATTACAGATTTGCACTTTTAAGCATATCTTTAGCGTGTGTTAAAGCAATGTTACTTTTTTCCTCTCCACTCATCATTTTTGCCAGTTCTTCTATTTTTTGCTCATGACTCAGAAGAATAATTTTTGTGTTAGTGTGTTGGTTCTTTACATCTTTAATAACTTTGAAATGCTTGTCAGCAAAAGATGCTATTTGCGGTAAATGCGTGATTAGGATTAATTGTCTATGTTTTGATAGCTCTTTAAGTTTTTTCCCTGTGATTGTTCCGAGCCTGCCTCCGATTTGGGCATCAATTTCATCGAAAATAAGTGTTCCTATTGGGTCTACTTTTGTAAGGGCTTTTTTAAGCGCCAGCATTACCCGTGCTGCTTCACCTGAGGATACTATTTGAGAAAGCGGCTTTAAGTCTTCTCCTGCGTTTGGGCTAATGTAGAACACGATTTTGTCTTGTCCATTGGAATAGAGTTCTGTTTTTATTATTCTGCATTCAAATTCAATATGAATAATACCTAATTCTTTTAATTCCTGTTTTATTGTTTGCTCTAAGATATTGGCAGTTACTTTTCTTTTTTTTGTGATTAAGTCTGCTTTTTTTTCTAATTCTGTTTTTGCCGCAATAATTTTATTTTGTAATTCTTTATCTGTATGCTCTAAGTTATTCAGAAGAGTATATTTTTTTTTCGCGGTTTTATAAAAGATTGTTGCATGCTCAAGTCTTGGCCCGTATTTTCTAAGTATTTCTGAGTAGATGTCATACTTTCTTTCATTTTAAGATGTTTTTTCTGGTTCACAAGACATATATTCAAGGTAATTATGCAAAGATGATAATAATTCTGAGCTATCATCCTGTATTCGCGACAAAATTTCTGTAAATGTGGTTGTACTTTGGTCAATGGTATTCAAAGCTTTTAAGGCACCGAATGCGTTGATTATTGTTTTGTTTAAGCCTGTTTGCTCATCGTCGAGTGTATTAATTAATTGCCTTGTGTGTTCATTTAGTCTTTCTATGTTGTTTAGCTGTGTATGTTCCTGAATGATTTCTGAATATTTTTTTGTATCTAACGGCACTTGTTCAAGTTCAAAAATTTGGTGTTTAAGCAGATCTAATTGCTCTTGACTCTGTTGGTAGAGTTGGTGTATTTTATGCAGTTCATTGTGAAGATTTAAATAGGCATTATAAAGCTGTTGATAATCATTTTTTGTTTCTTTTATTTTACATAAGCGGTCAAGAATTTTAATATGCGCTTGTTCTGAAAAAAGCAATTGGTGTTCGTATGGCCCGTGAAAATCAATTAGATGATTGCCAATGAGTTTCAGTTTAGAAGTTGTTACCCTAAATCCATTAATTTTATTTTTAATCCTGCCATCAGGCAAATGAATGCGCAGAATAATTAAAGTTGGCTGCTCTTCTGAGATATATTCAGCAAACTCAGCGAATTCATTTATTTGCATTTTTGATAATTCAAACACTGCTTCTACGCTGCACTGTGTGTCGGAATTACGAATTTGGCTGGAATGTAATTTTTCTCCAAGTACATAGCGCAACGCGTCTATGAGAATAGATTTTCCTGCGCCTGTTTCTCCGGTAATAACATTTAGCCTGTGGAAAAATTCGATCTCAAATTGATCAATTAAACCGAAATTTTTGATACTAAGAGAAGTAAGCATATTTTAATATTTTGTAAAAGTTTTTATAGATTATATATACTCAAACCTATTACGTTTGAGTATATATTTTAAATTAGCATATTTTCTTTTTTTTGTCCAGAAATCTTAAAGTTATCTTAAGGGATTGGTAAGCAAAGCGGGGTTCCAGTTGTGGATTTCTTGCAAAAAGAGTGCGGGATAGGCCTGCTTGCAGGGAATTTACAAATTAAAAGAACATATTAGTAATCGGTGAGAAGCTGTAAAATAATTACCATTTTTCGCTCGTTTCTCTTTATGTGTCGCCTGAGAAAAAACGCGAAAGAAGAATAATGGGGTATTATTTCACAGCTTCTCACCGATTACACATATTATGTTTATATATTTGACAATGAACTGATTTTGTTTTAGTATTATTTAAATCTGTTATATACTCAAACGCAATTGGTTTGTAAAATTTAGGCGTTTCCCTGTGCCCTAGATTGGAACGTTCTGATTGAGTCAAACCGCAGGCGCAGCTTGCTGCGCCTAAGGATTTGCGATAGAAGAACGTTTTAAGATGCAGTGAGAGGGAAATGTCATAAAATTACAAACTAATTGCGTTTGAGTATAGTATTACTTATTGATTTATAAAAAACATATACAAAAATGAATAATCATTCAAATATAGTTATTTCTATTGCTAGTGGAAAAGGCGGAACAGGCAAGACAACATTAGCGGTTAATCTGGCGTTATCATTAGCTAATGTAGAGGTTTTAGATTGTGATGTTGAAGAGCCCAATGTGCATTTGTTTTTAAAACCAAAAATTAGGCATGAAGATAAAGCTTACTTGCTTGTTCCTGAAGTTGAAAAAGAAAAATGCGATTTTTGTGGAATTTGCCAGGAGGTTTGTGCTTATAATGCGATTGCTGTGTTAAAACCAACAAGCAAAACCAAGGGAAATGTTTTGGTTTTTGCTGCTTTATGTCATAGTTGCGGGGCGTGCAGTTTGCTTTGTCCGCAAAAAGCGATTAAAGAAGTTAAAAAGGAAATTGGAGTTGTTGTAAACGGTGGTTTAGAATCTATAGATTTTGTAGGAGGCAGGCTTAATGTTGGTGAGGCAATGGCTCCTCCATTGATTGAGCAAGTGCTTAAATGTATAAGTAGAACAAAAACTGTAATTATTGACGCGCCTCCAGGTGCTTCCTGTTCAATGATTAGCGCGGTAAAAGAAAGTGATTTTTGTATTTTAGTAACGGAACCAACACCTTTTGGATTAAATGATTTGATTCTGGCAGTTGAAGTTTTAAGAAAGTTAAAAATTTCTTTTGGTGTGGTAATTAATCGTTCTGATATCGGAGATAGCGCTGTTTTAGACTACTGCGTAAGAGAAGATATTGTTGTGTTAATGCAGATCCCGTTTGAAGAAAAAATTGCGCGGGCTTATTCTCAAGGCATAACAATCGTGGATATTTTACCTGAATATAAAGATAAATTTAGATCTTTAAATAATCAGATTATAAGGATTATAGCCAAACGTAATGGGTTTGGGTATATAAAAAAAAATGAAACAAATTGTTGTAATTAGCGGTAAGGGCGGTACAGGTAAAACAGTATTTACTGCGTCACTCGCTGTATTAGCCGAGAGTAAAGTGCTTGCGGACTGTGATGTTGACGCGGCTGATTTACATTTAATTTTAAAACCTGTAATTGTGCAAACGGATAATTTTGTGGGCGGCAAAGCATTTGAAATTAATCGTGATATTTGTATCAAGTGCGGAAAATGTATCCAGTTTTGCCGGTTTAAAGCGATAAGTGCTGATTTTATTATTGATCCTATTTTCTGTGAAGGTTGTGGATTATGCAAAAGAATTTGCCCCGTAAATGCAATTAGTGAATCTGATAGAATTTGCGGACAAAGTTATATTTCAAACTCAAAATATGGGCCGTTTGCGCATGCTAAATTAGATATTGCGGAAGGCAACTCAGGTAAATTGGTGAGCAAGGTAAGGCAGGCTGCTAAAAAAATTGCTTTACAAAAAAAATTGGATTATGTAATTATTGATGGGACTCCAGGTATTGGCTGTGCTTTAATTGCTTCTATTGCCGGGGTTGATTTAGCTGTAGTGGTTGTTGAACCCACTATTTCTGGCATTCATGATATGCAAAGAGTTCTGGATGTAGCAGCGCATTTTAAAGTGGTAAGTAAAGTTGTAATTAATAAATTTGACATAAATTTAGAAAATTGTGCGGAAATTGAAGAAGTTTGTAAAATTAAAGGTGTTGAAATTATCGGGCGTATTCCATTTTCAAGACAGGTGAGTGAGTCTATAGTAAAATGTATACCTATGGTTGAATATGTAGATATGCCGATTAGAGAAAAGATTATTGCGATCTGGGAAAAAATCAAAATATATACTCAAATGTAATAGGTTTGTAATTTTATGACGTCCACCTCACGCTGCATCTTGAAACGTTCTTCATTCGCCAAATTATACTCAAACGTAATTAGTTTGTAATTTTATGACATTTCCCTCTCACTGCATCTTAAAACGTTCTTCATTCGCAAATCCTCAAGCGCCTGCGGTTTGACTTAGCTCAGAACGTTCCAATCTACAGCACAGGAGAACGCCTAAATTTTACAAACCAATTGCGTTTGAGTATATAATACTTCCCTTGTTAAGACCAAAGCTAAGGAATTTGTAATCGGTGAGAAGCTGTGAAATAATACCCCATTATTCTTCTTTTGCGTTTTTTTTCAGGCGTGACATAAAGAGAAACGAGCGAAAAACAGTGATTATTTCACACTTTCTGAATGAAGCTGGGTTTCAGTTATGGATTCCCGCTAAAAGATTGCGGGCATCTACTTTAAAAAATTGAATTATGTTAAAATGATAAATTTATGATGTCCCCGCTTCATTCACCGATTACAAAAAAACTAAAATCGTACTTGCATTTTTTTTTTAGATATGGTAATATTATTATGCTTCCGTAATAGCTTTAAAAACTATTATAAATACAAGATGATATGTTTAATGAATCGTGTATAATGTGGCATATAAATTGTTTTTAGTTAAAATTTGGGATACGAAGTATATATAGTTCCTTATCTCTCCATATGAGGCTATATATGTCCCTACTTCCCCCGTTCTTCGTATCCCAAATTATTTTTATCCGTTATTCCTTGATCAATTCACGATTAACCATTCACAGTGCTTGCCTTAAAGTCAATTTTTTTTAATTGTGATCAGTGAGAAGCTGTGAAATAATCTCTCCCTTATGTCTTCTTCGCGTTTTTTCTCAGGCGACACCTATTACGTTTGAGTATCAATTTACAAGTCCGGGTTGTGTAATGTATATTAGAGGAATATAATTAATACACTCAGACGTAATAGGTTTGCAATTTTATGACATCCCCCTGCACCGCATTTTGAAACGTTTTTCAATTGCCAAACTTTAGGCCAGAGCGTTCCAATCTAGGGCACAGGGAAACGCCTAAATTTTACAAACCTATTATGTTTGAGTATAGATGTTAAGGAGATATGTATATGGCGAATAGTTTAAAGCAAGCCAAAGTTTATGAAAAAGCCATAAAAAATTGGCCAACAGATGATCGCCCAAGAGAGAAGCTTTTGAAAAAAGGCGCAAATACTCTTAGTGATTCTGAGCTTTTGGCTATTCTTTTTCGTACAGGTACACGAGGAGTTAGTGCTGTTGATCTGGCGCGAAAAGTAATTAAGAAATTTAAAACATTTCAAGAGATGTCCCATATAGATGCGCGTGATTGGAAAGAATTTAAAGGATTAGGAAACGCGAAAGTCGCTCATATTCAAGCAGCTCTCGAAATAGGCAAACGGTTTCGAGAGGATAAAGTCAAAAAGGGAAAGCAAAAAATAAAATCAGCAAAAGATATTTTTGATATCCTTATGCCGCAGCTTCGGGATTTAAAGACTGAAGTGTTTAAGGTGGTACATCTTAATAGCAACAATAGGATAATTGATATTGAAGACGCGGCAATAGGCACAGTAAATCATGCTATTCCGATTGTACGTGAGATCATCCATTCAGCTTTACAAAAATTCGCGGCATCAATTATTTGCGCGCATAATCATCCCAGCGGCAGTATCACACCAAGCTCACAAGATAAAAATTTTACGAAAGAACTACACGATGCTGGCAAATTAATGAATGTTCAGTTGATAGACCATATTATCGTCGGGAATGACACATATTTTAGTTTTGCTGATCAAGGCATTCTGTTTTAATAAAGCCGTCATAGGAGGTAATAAATGTCCCCTGAAAAACATCAAGAAATGGTTAAATTTATCTGGAGCCTTTGCAATTCATTGCGAGGTCCATATAAACGCAATGAATACAGAAAAGTAATTTTACCCTTGACTGTATTAAGACGGTTTGACTGTGTACTCAGTCCCACAAAAGAAAAAGTTTTAATTCGATATAACGAACTCAAAGGAAAATCAGAGAATATTATCAGGCCTGAGCTTAATAGAATTACAGGATTTGACTTTTATAATCTTTCTAAACTAAATTTCGAACGGCTTTTGGATGATCCTAATCATATTGCTCAAAACCTAAATAGTTATATTAACGCGTTCTCTAAAAATATCCGCGATATTATGGAACGCTTTGAATTTGGTCAGGAAATATCAAAGATGGCTGAAAAGAATCTTTTGTTTCAAGTTGTTCAGGCGTTTACCAGTGATAAAGTCAACCTTTCTCTTGAGAATGTGGACAACATGGGCATGGGATATGTATTCGAAGAATTGATCCGCATTGGCGCTGAGCAATCAAATGAAGAGGCTGGTGAACATTTTACCCCGCGTGAAGTTATTGAGCTTATGGTCAATCTGCTTCTTTCATCGGAAGAGGATTTAGCAAAAAGCCACGTGGTTAAAAAGATATATGATCCGGCTTGCGGAACAGGAGGTATGCTTTCAACAGCGCAAAAACATATAAAGCGTCTTAACAGCGAAGCTGATCCGCATTTGTATGGGCAAGATTGGAATGACGGCGCTTACGCGGTATGTAAATCAGACATGCTGATCAATGGCGCGAACGCGGAAAATATTAAATTGGGATGCACTTTCACAAAAGACGGTTTTGAAAAAGAACGGTTTGATTATATTTTAGCAAATCCTCCTTTTGGAGTTGAGTGGAAACAGCAACAGCGTTTTATTGAAAAAGAACGGGATTCATTAGGTTATGACGGCCGTTTTGGGGCAGGGCTTCCTCGTATTAATGATGGAGCATTGCTATTTTTGCAGCACATGATCTCAAAAATGAACAGGCCTCAAGACGGCGGATCACGTGTTGGAATAGTTTTTAACGGCTCGCCGCTTTTTACCGGTGATGCAGGAAGCGGAGAGTCTGAAATAAGGCGCTGGATTATTGAAAACGACTGGCTTGAGGCAATTGTCGCTCTTCCTGAACAGCTTTTCTATAATA
>Ga0164318_10003021_pt1 | contig 15827 bp, 17 predicted proteins | sample GuaBasSedimGuay9_FD_113734 | JGI IMG/M metagenome (GOLD analysis project Ga0164318, IMG submission 113734) | Subseafloor sediment microbial communities from Guaymas Basin, Gulf of California, Mexico - Guay9, Core 4571-4, 0-3 cm | ecosystem: Environmental > Aquatic > Marine > Hydrothermal vents...
ACATGTGTACCAGCACATGGACAGATATCAAATCCTTCTATTTCAACAATCCTAAGACGAGTAATAAACTTAGGAAGTAAATCTAGATGCGCCCTCTGCTGATCAACACGTCTCTCAAGAACACTTCGTTCTTCTTCATAAATTCTCACAGGTAGTTTTTTACCAACTACCTCATTAAACTTGTTTTTAATGAAAACTAGATCCTCGTCTGTGAAACGGACAGGATAAAAATCAACACGGGAATAATCAGCATGTATCTGATTGCCAACAGTTCTAGCATGGAATTCATCAAAAACAATACCTGATATTATATGCTGAGCTGTATGCATTTTCATATGACTATACCGTCTCTCCCAGTCGATAACTCCATGTATCCTCGTTCCAACCGGGGGTTTCTCATCACCGACAACATGTTTCACTGTGTCTCCTTTTTTTATCACATCTTTAACAGCAACCTTGTTTCCACTCCATTTAATAAAGCCTGTATCTGCTGGTTGACCTCCACCCACTGGATAAAACGCTGTTTGATCAAATGCTACATAATCCTTTTTACTCTTTATCACTATTGCATCGAATTCTTGAATATAGTTCCCCTCTATATCATCCATATAAAGTATTTTTGTCATAACTATTTAGCCACCTCTGGATAGGGTGTGTTAAAATAGAGAAGTGAATAAAGCTGATTCATTTAAGTTTTTTAACTTTTTTCTACCTCAACTATTTTTTATTCACCATTACCAAACCAGTTATAACAAGTAAACCACCTAAGATAAACAGTGGTGTTATCTTATCGTCGAATAAAAAATAGCTGATTATTGTCGAAACCACTGGGATCATATATAGATAAATGCTAAGCTCAGATGCCTCACGTTTTTCAAGAGCTACATACCATATAATGTACCCAAGAACCGTGGAAAACAAACCAAGAAAAACTATAGCGAACCAAGTATATATCGACATATTAGCTACTTCTCTTAAGAATGAATTATTAACAAGGACAAAGGGGGCTAAACCAAAGCTTCCTAAAAGCATTGTATATATAGTGAGAGATAATGGAGTGTAACGGTTGAGTAGTTTTTTACCAGCGACAGTATACACAGCGCCCATTACTGCAGATATTAAAACGGTTAATGCGCCAAACATGTAAATGATTTCAATTGAGTTATCTTCTGTTCCCCATATAGAAATTATTACGACACCGATGAGTGCTGCAAATATTCCAGAGGTTTTTCTTTTAGTTAATCTTTCATCTAGGAAAAAATACGATAAGATAACTATGAAAATTGGGATTGTGGTAATAATCAAGCTTGCCGTACCTGCTGATATATATTGTTCACCATAGTTTAACCCGAAATGGTAAATAATCACGCCGCAGAATCCTAATACGAAGATAGAGGGTATATCTTGTTTTTGAAGTTTAGAGAGTTTTTTAGATCGTATTACTAAAATTGCGATAAACCCTATACTTGCGATAAAAAAACGCATGATTGTTAAATTGATAAAAGAAAGTTCTCTTAAACCAATTTTTATAAAAGGAAACGCAAACGCCCAGACTACTACTGTAACGAGCATCATCGCTATTATCTGCCAGTTTGCGATGCTATGAGACTCTGTGTTCTGGAAGTTGTTTTTATGCATTCTTTTTTTGGCAATAAAATATTCATATAAAAAACAGTTGCTAAAGACATCGAGGGGAGAAAGATGATAATATCTATTTGAAAAAAAGGTTATGTTTGTTATTTTAACACTATTTCTTTTTAGTCTGTCTATTGTTTTCTTTAGTTATCTTTCCATTTTTTGATGAATTCACGGATTCGCATTATTTTTTCATCATCAGACATAACCTTTCTCCTCATGTTATACTTTGTTTCTAATATTATTTATATTTTTCTACAAATTGGGGTTTTTCAAGGCACATCTCCAAAAAACAGTAAACAACACTATATCATACTATTAAAACAGTAACATTCTTATATACCTCACAAATGTTACATATATTTTGAAAGGTCATGAAAACACTTGTTCTCAATGTAGACCGTGATGACGATTTTGGAAGAAAAGCAAAAATAAAAAGCCCAATAATAGGAATCAAAAACAACATCGACGCAGCAAACAAACTCGGCATGGCAGACCCTGAAGACTCAGATCTCAACGCAATATTCTCAGCTATATCTACATATAACACTTTGATCAATGAACAAAAAAACGTAGAAATCGCAACCATATGTGGTCACATAAACGTTGGTTTCAAATCCGATGAAATACTATCACAACAACTTGAACAAGTAATACGAGAAACAGGTGCAGATAACGTTATTCTAATAACCGATGGAGCAGAAGACGAATACATATTACCAATAATCCAATCAAGAATAAAAATAACATCAATAAACCGCGTCTCCGTGAAACAAAGTAGAGAACTAGAGGACACCTACTACCGCATCCTTAAACTACTTGATGACGAAAAAGTCTTAAAACAATTTGTCCTACCCATCGCTCTAGTTTTAATCGTCTGGGCCTTTTTTGCATTACTAGGATTGGCCGCAAGCGGATTCGGCGCAATACTTTTAACACTAGGATTATACCTCCTCATAAGAGTATTTAGATGGGAGAAAAACATAGCACTAATGTGGGAAGAAATAAAATCAGGTTTTCTAACAGGAAAACTATCCCTCTACACCTATATCATAGCTACTGTAATACTAGTTGCTTCGGCTATCCTGGCTTTTAACAACACTATTAACACTAATTTCCCCGCAACAGTTGAAATTCTACCAATATTATCATTTGTAAACAATATGATATGGGGTATTGTCATCGCAGGTTTAATAGCAATATTCGGTCGATCAATAGATATCTACGTTAGAGACAAAAAAGCACCATGGAAATACTGGATACTACCCTTCTCCCTCTTCGCCTTCGGTTTCATATCATCAGCAATCTTCGAAGCATTATACAAAGCACTAATCAACTGGCCATCTACTTTTGACTTAAACCAGTTCTTAACAACTCGTTTCATCGGTTTCACATTCACTGGTTTAATGTTTGCCCTAGTCGGCACAATCACCTACCATTACATCAAAGAAATATACCAGACAGAAGAAAAAGAACTTGAAATAGAAAAACAAACTAAAATAGATTAAAAAAAAAGAAACTTTTAAAGGTAGAAAAAAAACAAAACATGTTATATAACGAATGGGAACCATTTTATAAAAAAATATTAAAAGATTTCAACTTCAACATACAAAAAGATATAGAAGCAGCTAATGTTTTAAACAGCTTACTAAAACATAAAAAACTCTACCCTATAGACAAACTTGAAAAACTAATCAAAAATAAAACAGCATTCATCTTCGGCGCAGGTCCATCTCTTGAACCCTCGATTCAGAAACATAAAAAAAAGTTTAAAGACGAACTAAAAATATCCGCCGATGGCGCAACAACCGCGCTTTTAAAAAACAATATACAACCCGATATCATCGTAACCGATTTAGACGGTAAAATCAGTGATCAAATAACCGCTAACTCAAAAGATAGTATAGCTATTATCCACGCGCATGGAGACAACATAGAAAAAATCAAAAAACTTGTACCAGAATTCAAGGGAGATCTCATAGGAACAACACAAAACAACCCTGTCTTTTATGAAAACCTATATAACTTCGGTGGTTTCACAGACGGTGACAGAGCAGTATACCTCGTGGAACACTTCCATGTAAAAAAAACATACCTAATAGGATTTGATTTTAACAACGAGATCGGTGAATACTCATTTAGTGAAAATAAAAACGTAAAACAAAAAATAAAAAAACTAAAATGGTGTAAATATTTAATTGGCTCATTAAAGATGAATAATAAAAACATATATTTTATATAAAATACGATTAAACATTTCCTCCTTTTTTTCTATCATATACCAGTTACTTTAATAAACAGTTAAACATTTGCACCCCCTATAAATATGTCAAACATTGAAGGTTTACTAGTTTTTCTCCTCATAGTTTTCATTTATTCTTTAATAGTAATAATTCTGCATAAAAAAGGAGTACTAGAGAAACTAAATATATCATTATATGGACCTGCTCTACTTCTACGGACTAAAAAAGGTAGAAACCTCCTTAAAAAAATCGCAGGTAAACAGAGATTCTGGAGAACCTTTGGAAACTTTGGCATAGTACTTTGTTTTGTAATGATGTTCATAATGGTAATAATTCTTATCCTTCAAGCATGGACAGTACTAGGTTTCACCCCTCAGCAGAGACAGGCTATGCCAGGACTTGAAACAGCATTAGTATTACCTGGTATCAACCCTATTCTACCTATAGAATATATCGGCTACATCATCCTTGCTTTAGCCATAGCAATTATTGTACATGAGTTTTCGCATGGTATTCTACTTTTTGCAGGGAAACTAAAAGTTAAATCCTTAGGGCTCCTCTACTTTATCATACCCCTTGGTGCCTTCTGCGAACCAGATGAAAAACAACTCAAAAAAGCAAAAACAATAAAACGTATGCGCGTCTACGCAGCTGGACCAACAGCTAATTTCGCAGTAGTAATAATAACGCTTTTCCTTTTCAGTTTCGTGTTCATGTCTGCTGTGCAACCAGCAGCAGATGGGCTAGGAGTACTAGAAGTTTATAAGGATTCACCCGCATATGAAATCGGTATAAGAAAAGGAGACATAATCACATCTATCAACGGAACAAGTTTAACGTCCCTCCCTGGTTTTAAAGAAAAATCAGTTAAATACATTGAATTAATGAATAAAACAAAAGCAAATGAAACCATAACAATATCATATATACATAACCATAAACTCTATACAAAACCCGTTAAACTAGTAGATAGATACAAATACTTCCCACTTGAAACCAATAAAGGAAAAGGATACACAGGTATTTACTCTTTAGTCGGTATTAAAGAAAACCTAGACATACTCAAAAACCCTTTTTTCACAAGATTCCCCTACGGGTTACTTTTTTTCTACCTATTACCCTTAATCGGATACTTTCAAGGTTACAACCCTATCGCTCCACCGTTTACAGAATCATACATTTTAACAGGACCCTTAAGTATACTCCCAACCAGTTTGTTCTGGATAATCGTAATTGCATTATACTGGATTTTTTGGCTTAACCTCGCAGTTGCTCTATTCAATGTTTTACCTATGATACCACTCGACGGCGGATTCTTATTCAACGACGCTATGGGGTCTTTAGTTAAACGATTAAAAAGAGACATTTCTGAAGAAAAAAAAGATAAAATCGTAAGAAAAATCTCAACAGTAATCTCCCTGTTAATCCTATTCTCTATCTTTTTCCCATTCCTACTAAAATATATATAAAAATATACATCAACGAGTAAATAGTTCTAAGACGCAACATTAACATTAACTGTACATGGCGAAGGTATCTTCATACCAGCTTTACGAAGAGCACTCTTTGCATGTTCAATAAAAGGCTCGGAAGTCTCAATAGACATTATAGGCTGACCAGGTTTAACCCATGCAGCAGTACCAACGTTTTTACCATAAGCAGCTCTCATACCCTGAGAAACACGATCTGCACCTGCACCTGTAGCCTGTTTATTCTCACGTAAAACTACATGAGGATAAACCCTAATACGTAACCTATAATTCGCTGAACCCACTTTTTTCTCCATATAACGGTTAACTGTTATACGAGCAGCTTCTAACGCATTATGTCTAACTTGACATTTTTCAACAGCAGATAAAGACAACTCGACAGGAAAATCCGCTGTCTTGTTACCTAATACAAACTGTGTAATACGTGGGTTAGGTACACCACCCATGTATTCTTTCCTAGTAGAGGGCATTCCTCTAATGTATCTATACATCCTACCAGGTTTACGCGCCATATATCATCAACTAAACCAAATTTTTTTTACCAGTTAGGGAAAATTGAAATAAAGACGGTGTTTATATAATTAATCCCACAATCTAAACATATCAAAATAGTATAAAACTATGAAAAAAATGTACACATTACACATCTTTTTTTAATAAAATAAAAATTTTATAGACTTGCAAAAACCTCTAACAACTCCTTGTTTCTAACCTCCGGATGAAACAACACACCATAAAACGGTTTATACCTATGTTTCACCGCCTGTAAACAATCCTTCGACCTTGCGAACCCCTCAAACTCTGAAGACTCGACATAAAAATTATGTAACTCGTAACACTCCACAGTGTTTTTTAAACCAAGAAATTCTTTCTCAAAAAACACATTATTTAAACCAATCTCTGTTTTTTCCTTCAAACTACCATTAAACAACAAACCAAGTATATGCATACCAGCGCAGATACCAAGAACAGGTTTATCAAATTTTTTTAACCAACTAAAACACTCTAAATCCTGCAAAAAAAAGTTATCCTTTAAACTTGTACCAGAAATAATTATTTTATCAGCTTTAGAAACAACCTTCTTATTAACACACCTGTAATGAACTGATTCAAACAATTTCTCATTTTTTTTCAAAACATCCTCTATAGGTTTAACAAACTCAAAATAATGTAGTTTCTCCCTACAACATTGTATTATCAAAATCATATAACCTTTATCTCCATCCTCCAAGAATTGTTTCTACCAGAAACCTGTTCATCCACCACCGTCAATGATCTCCCAAACAATGGACACCATAGTACAAACGTTTCAAACTCTCCACCTTCACCAGCAGGGTTAATACCAAACCTACTGTACAAATCCTCAACATCATGGATAAACTTTTCATCAATTTTTCTACCTAACCAACTCCTGTTTAAAGGATAAGCAGATACACTAGTAACAATAACATCAAAATGATTTCTCACGATATCCTGCAACAACTCAAGTTGATCCTTCTGCCACAAAGGGTTAAAACATTCTAAACCCAACTCATTACATATCCTCTGCACCCTGGACGCTTGATACGCGGACTCCACTGAACCAGTAATAACACCCTCAACATCAAAATCCACTTTTGCCCTCTCAATCACGTTTTTTAAATCTTTCAACTCCTCCTCTTTAACCCCTCTTGTCTCTTGAACAAGCAAAGGAATACCCATCACCTCACTCTGTTTCTTAACCTCTGAAATAGAAGGAGTATGAAACATATAACTATCAAGGTTTTCTGAAACAATTGAAACTAAACAAGAAACATCATAACCATATTCTATCGCTAAAAAAACCGCATAGGTTGAATCTTTACCACCAGAAAACAACGCTGCGCATCTCATATTTCTCTAACTAACAAAAGAAAAGATAAAAAGTTTTTTAATAGTTAGTATACACCCATTTTTTTTTACATTCAACCATCTACCATCCCCTCTCACCAAAAGTTTTTTTACAATGAGAGATATATTTTTAAACACAACCTGTAATATTCTTTACAAAGGAGGTTTTTTAACTATAAAAAGAGAAAACTGTCCTTTCTGCGGACACCGCTGGATAAGAAGCTCACAAGAATCACCAGTTACATGTCCTAATTGTAAAATGAAATTTTTCCCTCAGGAAGAACTATCAGAAAAAAAATAATGTTCTTTTTTTTGAAATTCGTTCTATTCTCTCTCAGGTGCTGTTTAACTTATGTAATTTTTAGTCCTATCCCAGCTATTCATAGTTCTTTGGTGAACAAATCATGGAATTGGATGGGATTAAAACCTTAAGTTAACAGTACCCATAACTTGCAAAAAGTTTTATATCTATTTTTGTTATTTGCTTAATGCTGGTTGAGGCAGAGAGATTTATGCTAGAATATCAAGAAAATTTTATATATAATTGCGTAGATACTTATAATAAAGGAGGCAAAATATAAATGGTAAAATCGGAACTACAACAATTACAAGAAATTCGAAAAGATAATGAATTTCTTAAGGAATCTTATGATATGCTGAGAAGAAAATATTCAAATCAATATATTGCAATTAAAAATAGAAACATCATTGCACATGATAGAGATATAAAAAAAGTAATGAAACTTGTATCCGAAAAAAATATCAATCCTGCTGATGTACTCATTGAATTTTTACATCCAAAAGATATGATACTTATTTTATAAATGATTAGAATGAAAATTCCTCTTTTAATTAGAAAGTATTCCGAAGGATTAAAACCGTTTTGTGAACTTCATATTAGATATACCCCCTCAACAGGACGACCTGTAAGGGGGGTATGTCATGCTTTTGTTGATACTGGTAGCCCAATTACGTTTATATCTCAAACAGATGCAAATAGGCTTAATATTCAACCTTCTAAAGTTTCTTCTCGAACAATGAGAATAGGTGGTTCTCCTGTTTTAATGTATTCAGTAAAAAATATGAAAATAAAGGTTATGTGTGAAGATAATAAAACAATTTATGATTTATCCTTGCCAACTATTGGATTAGCTTTTCCTATCCAAAATAATACTCAAAGCATAAAAAATGCAAAAACCCTACCAAGTATTATTGGAGTAGATATGCTTAAGTACCATAAACTTGCATTATATTTTGATGTTGCTAATGATATTTCTTATCTTGAAAAACATTAATTACTATTTTTAATTTAATGCACTTTACTAAATTTGACATACCAAAATTGCCACACCTATGTTTTACAGAACCTGTAATTTTTAATCCCATTATATATAACATGTTTTTTAGTGAAAAAACCATGAGATGAGATCTATTTTGAACATATATCTTTTTAAATCAAGAATATATTATAGATTTTGTTAATTGTTGAGGGGAAAAAAATGAATTTTCCTAAAGGAACAATATTCAAAGATGATGTAGATCCAAAAACAGGTGAGAAAATAAAGATCGCTATACTACCAGATGGTACAGAGTTAAAGTTTTACACTGAAGAAGATCTGGAGAGTATATAATAGATATAATAGAGAGAATCTTCACTCGGTTTAATTTTGTTATGCCAAAAAAAATTTTTTGTATATTTTTTAAAATGTTAAGTTAACCCATAAAAAAGAGAGAAAAGAGAATTTGATAAAAAAATTATTTTTTTTACCATGGCCAGAGATGATGCCACTCGTCGTTTAAATATAGATCAATTGTTATAGATGCAAAATCAATGGTTCCTGTGACATCTACGTTCCATTCAGCTGGTGGCCATATAGTCCAGTTTATTCTAAAATCTTCAGTGCTAAAGGTTTCACCAGTTGTATGAACACCTAAGTCTTCTCCTTTTACTAAGAGATCAATTGTACTAAGTGGTAATGAGTCTGTATCAATAGTTATGTACCCTGTTGTATCTATTAACCAGCTTGTGGAAACAATATACGCTTGTGGTTGTGCATTAAGTTTAGCAACCCAGTCTTCAATCCGGAAATCCAAGTTAATGTTCATATCAATGTTTTTGTAAACTATAAAATCACCAGGGTTTGAAAAATTCCAATAAGCATCAATGTCTATGTTTCCAAGGTTTTTAACTATGAAAACAATTGTTGGGTTATTCACATCATCCTGTATCACAATATCTGTTTTATTGGTTTCAATTTCAAGATGGTATTCACCGTTTCTAAACGTTGGAATCCATTCTACGTATAACCTCTTCGGCGTGTTTTTGATAGTTGCATATCGACAAGTTCCAAGTTGATTCGATGAAATAGTTAACTCAACATCATATGTTGTACTGCTTTCGTATAAGAACGCTCCACCTTGTGATGTGAAAGGTGTCAACCATAGTGTGAAAGACAACTCACGAGGTAGTTTATCAATAGTGAAAACAGTATCTCTTGTTACATTATTTTTCATGGTGGTAACACGGGTTGTAACTTCTGAAGTCATTGTTGATTCACGTGTGAAATAATACCGCCATTCTCCTTCTTTTTTAGTAGATATAATGTTTACTTGTGTCTCTATCGCAGGGTTGAAGTTAAAAGAGAAATCCCGTTGAACGTTTTTATCTTTATACCCTGTATGTACCTCTACTTTTTTACCAGTGTTACCAGTTTCATACGTAGGTCCAAAATAAACGCCGAATCCCCTTGTTCTTTCTGTTAATGCAAACAACAACATAAATGAAACCCTTGCATCAGTAGGGACCTCGTTACTATCACCAGAAGGACTATGGTAACCAACTTTTACGTTACCAGCACCTACCTCTAATTCAGCACTAAAATCCGAGTTTTTGATTTCTTCACTTAGTCGTTCCACGTTAAAAGTAAAAAGAACACCCACTGCAAGAACTGGATCAACTTCTAACCATGGTAAGAACAAGTATTGTACTCTAATATCAGCACCATTTACACCTGTACCTGGGTTATTATCCACGTCTATATCGTTGAAAACACCAAACTGAACTATAGTTGATTTCTCAACACCATTACAATTAGTATGAATAACGCTGTTAAACAAACCAGTAGATAAAGGATAGCGTTTATTTAACAAGTTTTTAAACCCATGTTTCAGCAACCTAGGAACAACATGTTTATCTTTTAAACCTTTAGAAACAAAGAAACTGTTTTTACAGATTTTATCTTTATCTGTTTTATAAACAACAGTTGATTTGGCTATTCCATCCGCGGGTACAACTATGCAAATTAACAGAGCAGCCAATAGCGTAACAAAAACTGTTTTATATATACCCTTTTTTCCTCTCGTTTTTCTCCCCCCACTTTTTAAATATACATTTAAGTATTTAAATCTATGCATTGATTTAGCATGACAAGATTTTTTGTGTTAATAGGAGTAGAATTTTTATAGAAGAACATCTTTCTATATTAACAAGTATTTTACTCAAAAAAAGGGGGAGGTATAGATAACTATAAAAAAAATTAACCTTAAAACAGTATGTACTCTTCTACTAACACTATGTATACTATATTATTTCTGTTTATCAGAGACACCTCAGGTTTACGCCTATAATCTGAATAATATAAACCCGATTAGTAAAACACAAAAAACCCTTTATCAGAACAGTTTAACCCTTGATTTAAAAGCACATAAAAACGAAGAAGGAAACAATGAATGGTACGACAATATTGAAACCACTGTTGGAACCATATTAGAATTCAAAATATATATTAAATCAAATCTCCAAAACGGACATGGCGCCGTAGCTGTAACAGTTTACTTACCTGAAACCGATGGAACTTCAATGTTTAAATATATAAAAAACAGTGCATCCGTAAAACCATTAACTGCAAACGATAAAACAATATCATGGGTTTTTACTCAAATCTCTGAAAAATCTATAACATTTAAAGCAAAAGTACTTAAAAAAGATTCAAAACCTGTAGAAGCAGAAGCAGTTTCTTGGTTCCCTGAAGATAACGCTAGTGATTCTTTAACTGTTGCTGTTAAAACATCAAAAACGATTAACACTATATCACCAAGACATCCTCTATGGGTACTAAAAACTTTACATTTAGTAGATTTAGATATTCAAACTTTTAAAAGTTTAACCCCCCTATCTAAATTTTTTCAGTGGACTGTGAAAAATAGATGAATAATAAAAGAACCATAAAATTTGTTGAAGCAACTATATTCGTACTATCTCTTGTTTTATCTACCACCGTTATCAGCACCAGCGTAACTACTATAGAAAAAAACAATGTACATCCACAAGATGGAAACCATCTTGGAGACATGATTACACACCCCTACAATGGACATTTACGTATCTACATAGTAGAACCCCTTTCTAGATGGAATAACGCTGATAAAAAACCTTATCATTTCGGTTTCTTAGATTTCGCCTTAGACGAAACATTCTCCATACCATACCCTGAGAACTATACAAAAAATATAACATGGAGTTCTCAAGAAGCAGGATACAACAACGTAAAAAAGAATAACATAATGGTAATAGCAGCTGTTTTTAACCCCGAGGTTCATAAAAAATACGCGTACCCCCCGTTTAAAAACCCATTTAACGCTTATTACGTAGATGCTACTGCAGCTGCAACACCAGACTCAACAGGTTACAATATTGTCACTGAAAACTTTACACACACGGTTTTCTGCGAAGAAGCCACAGCATCATGGTGCCATTACTGCCCACAAGTAGCAGATGCACTCTATAACATATACCAATCAAATGTTTACCCATTCTATTTTGTAGCATTAATAGCTGATAAAACCCAAAAAGCATATGATCGTTTACTCTTCGACTACAACCTATACGGATACCCTACGTGTTTCTTCGATGGAGGGTACAAGGTAGTATTAGGAGCAAGCACTGAAAGCACATTTAAACATAGAATTGAATCATGTGGAAAAAGAGATGTACATGATCTAAACCTCAGTCTCTCGGTAGAATGGCAAGAAGAAGGTATTCTTAGTATTCATGTAATGGTTAAAAACAATGAGGAAACACAGAATAACCCACCAAGTACACCAGAGATCTACGGACCAACCCATGGTAAACCAAACAAAGAATACATATATCATCTCTTAAGCTTCGACCCTGAAGGTGACGATATAAGCTACCATGTATACTGGGGTGATACAATCCTCCCACTGGTTTATGGTCCTTACCCCTCTGGTGAAAACATAACAGTTACTCATATATGGACTGAGAAAGGAAGTTATACTATAAGAGTGCAAGCAGTAGATATCTATGATGCAAAAAGCGAATGGAGTGAACTAACTATAAGCATGCCAAGATACAAAAACAACAGATTCTCCATGATAAAGTTTAACAGAGAACTCTTAGAACTATTAATACCCAAGGTAAAAACAATATAAAAAAATACATGTTCAAATAAGAGAGACGTTACACCTCATACCCCTACATCCCTATTCTTTTTTTAGATCACTTTAAGTGTACTATAGAAACGCTGAATAGCAGTCACATTACCCATAACTGCAAAATAAACCAATACCCATTCAAGTAAATTTAAACCCAATGGTAGTTTAAAAAAATTGTAATGTAAAAGAATATGCTGAATAAGCGGTGTAACCATTAATAACACTAACCTATCAGCTCTACCTAACAACCCAGAGTAATCTCTCTTGTAACCCACTGCTTGAGCCTGAGTACCCATATAACTAGTAAGTAGCATACCAATAACAGCGAAAAAACCAATCCTGAGATCACACCAGCTGCTCAATGCGAGACCACCTACCATAAAAACATCAGCATATCTATCAACAGCATGATCAAGGAAATCACCTTTTTTAGATGTTTTATTCGTCAACTTAGCAACTTTACCATCAACTGCATCAAAAAAACCATTAAGGAAAACAAAAAAAACAGCAACGTATAAGTAAAAATTTGATAACTCTAACTCTGCCGATGAAAAAAAGAAAAACAAACCTGCTAGAAATGCAAAAAATAGGGAAACACCTGATAAAACATTAGGATGAAAAAAAGTAAAATATTTAGCAACCTTTGACAGTAACGGATCAACATCTTCACGTTTTTTATCAAGAACCATGTTTAAACCACAACCCCCATCTTAACAGAGGTTTCTTCTTTTGTTAGAAATCTTTTAATATTTCTTCAGACCAATCAATGTTTCCTATTTTATATTTTTCTCTATTTTTAAATCCTTTCTTGGTTAAATCAATGATTAAAGAAGCCGCATCATACACGTTTTTATTAGTTACATCTATCTCTAAAATTTTTTCTTCAGAGTGAACCTCTAAAGCTTCACAAAGAATAACATCAAGTATTTCAGCTTCAAAGTTTTCTCTGATTTTTTCTTCTTTCCAGTTTTTAATAGAGAGATTACTACGTAACATCCGTGGGTGACATCGAAGAATAATTATTTTATCAGCGCATTTCAATAAGTGCGAGAGATGCCCTTCAACAAAAACAATATTTTTACTACTATAGTTGTTTTTTATAAAATCTTCTAGTTTTTCAATATCTACTATATTGGTATCTCTTTTTTCATCTCTACCTATTATAAAACCTTGTTCCTGTGCTATTTTGTTTAAATCAATAGTTTCAAAACCATTCTCAGCTAATACTTTTGATATAGAGGTTTTACCAGTACCAGGTGTACCTGTTAACGCAATTATCATAATCCCTTTTTTTCATTATACTAATTCAAAATAGTCATACCCTCGGTATCCTTCTTTGAAACAATAATGGAGTTCTTGGAAATCTTTTCTAAACTCTTTAACATCTTCCTTGATTTTCTCAGGTTTTTCTTTTTTTAGAAGCACTCGTTCATAAAACTCTGCTATTTCATCCATTTCTTTTTCTTTCATACCTATACGTGTAAGCTCTGGAGTACCTAAACGTAGACCAGAAGGATTCAAAGGATCAGTATCACCAGGTATAGTGTTCATGTTTGTAACGATACCTGCTTCTTCAAGTTTTTTAGATGCTTCTTTACCTTTACCTGGTCCAATAGCGAGTAGGATTTGATGGGATTTAGTGAAACCTAGTTTTTCACCGAAAACTTTGAAACCACGTTCATATAAACTCTGTGCAAGAGCCTGCGCGTTTTTGATAGTCTGCCTCGCATATGCTTCACCAAACTCGAGATGTTCAGCAAACGCTATAGCTTTAGCAGCTACATGATGAAGATGATAAGACGAGGTAACACCTGGGAATACACCGAAACCTAGTTTCCTAAGAAATGATTTATCCTCATCCGAGTCACCTTTATGATTTGATAAAACTACGCCACCCTGCGGACCAGGTAATGTTTTATGTGTACTACCAGTCATCACATCGGCACCCTCATGTAATGGATCCTGAAACTGTCCTCCTCCAATAAGACCAAGTACATGAGCAGCATCATAAACCAAGTATGCACCGACATCATGCGCTGCCTCAGATAGTTCTTTAATAGGGCTAGGGAACAAAAACACAGATCTACCATTCAAAGCAAGTTTTGGTTTAACCTTTTTAATAAGTTTAACAGCACCATCAACATCAATATTCATCTCTTCATCATTGAAGGGATACGATACTAGGTTAATACCACGTACACCAGCTCCACCCCATTTACCAAAAGAGATATGAGCACCATTTGCTAAATCCAGAACCACAGCAGTTTCACCAGGTTTAATAAGAGCTTTTAAAACACCTATATTAGCAGTTGTACCAGCAGTAGGACGCACATCAGCATAACTACAGTTAAAAAGTTTTTTAGCAAGCTCCATAGCTTTTAACTCTACATTATCAAAAAACTTACAACCTTCATAGTACCTTTGACCAGGTGTACCCTCAGCATAACGCCCATGGAAATCAGTAAGAAGCATTTCTCTACAAAGCGGAGACAACACATTCTCACTAGCGATCATAGGAAGAGAATTAGCAAAAAACTCATTATTCAAACGTGCTTGCTCTCTAATGTATTCAACTTCATCATACCAACTCATAGATATAACTTCCCCCTTTTTCTTTCAGAAACCTGATATCCAAAAGATTCATAAAAATGTGTTGAAAAAAATCAAAATCTTAAACCTCAACGAGTTCTCTACTAGCTTTAGTAAGAACTTCTACACCATCTCTTTTAACCAGTACATCATCCTCTATTCTAACACCACCAAAACCAGAAACATAAACACCAGGTTCAACAGTTAAAACCATATTCTCTTTCAACTCACCTTCAACATCAGACGTTAAACCTATACCACCATCATGAACACCTAAACCCAAAGAATGACCAGTAGAATGAATAAAACAACCTTTAAACTCCGACTCATCAATAAAACCTTCCACAGCATTATGAACCATCTTACCCTTAACACCTTCACAGATTTTCTCAAAACCAATCTCCTGAGCCTGTAAAACAACCTCATGCATCTTTTTTTGTTTTTCATTAGCTTTTCCAAAAACAAAAACCCGAGTAATATCAGAATTATACCTTTTAAAACAGGCACCAAAATCACATAAAACCAAGTCACCCTCTTTCAACTTAAC
>Ga0164318_10003023_pt1 | contig 15825 bp, 13 predicted proteins | sample GuaBasSedimGuay9_FD_113734 | JGI IMG/M metagenome (GOLD analysis project Ga0164318, IMG submission 113734) | Subseafloor sediment microbial communities from Guaymas Basin, Gulf of California, Mexico - Guay9, Core 4571-4, 0-3 cm | ecosystem: Environmental > Aquatic > Marine > Hydrothermal vents...
AACCTGCCGCAGAACCAATCATAATATTCGGAGGATCTCCTATCAAAGTACCGACACCGCCAATATTAGAAAACACAACTTCCGTTATGAGAAAAGGAATTGCAGAAACACCTAAAATATCGGCAATCAAAATAGTAGTCGGACCGAAAATAACCAATGTCGTAACATTATCAATTAACATCGATACAAAACCAGTGACAACCCCGAGAATAACCATAAGAAAAAAAAGATTCCCCCGCGAGATTTTTACACTTTTAATAGCAACAAAGGTGAGCAACCCACTCCTTTTAATGATTGACACTAATATCATCATACCGATTAAAAGACCGATGGTATTAAAATCAACCGCACGAATCGCCTCTTCCTGCGTCAGAAAATCATAATATTCCCCGATAAATACAAGTAACAAAGCACTGCACATTGCAACAATTGAACGTGGTATCTTATTCCACACAATAAAAACAAGTGTAACAAAAAAAATTATAAGCACTACCAAATTAAGCATTCTTAATTCCTATTCCTTTTATATAAACTCATGTTTGCCCTAATAACATACGCACATATTCAAAATTCTTTTCACTTGCACCTTTCATTTTACAAAGCCATGCATATGCTTTTTTTGACAACTCATATCTTTTCTCTTCATTAAAAATAACTTCCCTAATCGCCTCTAAACACATGTTGGGTGAATCTACTTTAACAGCAGCCCCTAATTCAAATAACGTTTGATAAATATCAGAAAAATTAAAAACATGACGTCCTGTTACAATAGGTTTTTTGTATCCAATAGCTTCTAAGGGATTCTGTCCTCCGTGCTTAACTAAACTACCACCCATAAAAACCACGTCCCCTATTGCATACATTCGCTTTAAGTCACCTATAGTATTAAGCATATATACATCATTATTGACATCAACTTTATAAGAAATTTTCCCTTCAGAAATCCCTGACAAATCCGCAACTTTGTATGAAAGCTGATATTTATTAAGAAGCTCTATAATCTCATCAGTCCTCTCAATGTGGCGCGGTGCTATAAGCATCTTTAAATGTGGAAACTCTGCATGCAATTTGGAATAAATGTCAACAATAATAGCCTCTTCCCCTCTATGTGTACTTGCTGCAATCAGAATAAGATCATCGCTACCGAATCCACACTTCCTTTTCAATGATACATAATCATCCCCTAAATCCTCAGGTATTTCAATATTATCAAATTTCATATTTCCAGTAATAAAAACCTTATTATCCGGTACACCTATTTTTTTTAACCTTTTTGCGTATTTTTCGGTCTGCATAAGATATAAATCTATTTTTTGAAATACAGAATGAAGCAATCCTTTAACACGGTAATAACTTCTAAACGACTTAGGAGACAACCTGCCATTGACAATTACAATCTTTGCACCAGATTTATGGGCAGATAAAATAAGATTCGGCCATAATTCTGTCTCCATTAAAATTACAATTGAAGGATGCAGAAACCGAATCACCCTATTTGTGATAAAACTAATGTCCAGGGGAAAATAAATAATTTCTGTAATTTTATTAACAATTTTTTTTGCAACACGATTTCCCGTTGGAGTTACAGTTGAAAAAACGATTCTATGTTCTGGAAAAGCATCATGTACTTTATTTAAAAAATCTTTAACGGCCAAGGTCTCCCCTACACTTACAGCATGAATCCATATCGTTTCTCTCCCCTTAATCCCCTCCCTAACGCGAGAAGAATAAAAGCTTAATCTGTCAAAAAGCAAGCGTTTTTTATCATCAACCTGGGACAACTTTAAAATGAAAAAGGGCATATAGCCCAACGCAAAAATAATGAAAATTATATCGTAAAGTAAAAACATAACATTCTACCTTTTCGCAGTTAATTCCAGCAAATATTATGCCCTGGGATGGGCTTCGTCATATACTTCTTTCATCCGTTTAGTGGTTATATGTGTATAGATTTGCGTGGTAGATAGATTTTCATGACCTAACAATTCCTGTACACTCCGCAGATCAGCTCCCCTGTCCAACAAATGTGTTGCAAAACTATGCCGTAAAGTATGAGGTGAAACGTTTTTTGTAAGGGCAATACGGCGGGCATATTTTAAAATGATACGGCGAATACTACGATCGGTAAGCCGTGTTCCATTCTTATTTAAAAATAACGCGTGATCATGCCCTTTAGTCGGCGCTTTTCTCTTATCTAAATACATCTGTATTGCTTTCAGTGCGACAGAGCCAACAGGAACAATCCGTTCCTTTTTCCCTTTCCCTCTGATTTTGAGAAGTCCTCCAAAAAAATCTATATCATCAACGTTAATTTGTTTTAACTCGCTGACACGAATGCCTGAACCATATAATAATTCCAGGATAGCTTTATCACGCCTTTCGGGTTCAGAATTAGCTGAAGGGGCTTCCAGAAGATTCTCAATCTCTTTTATGTCAAGGAAAAGAGGAAGCTTTCGATCACGTTTAGGGGTTGATACACTGACAGTAGGATTTGTTTTGATAATATTTTCACGGCTAAGAAATTTAAAAAATGAACGGACACATGCTAATTTTCTGGAAATAGAACTTTTTGAATATTTTTTTTCTCTCAATGATGCAAGAAATTTACGTATATCCAGATAACTGATTGTTTCTATATTCTTTGAACCGACACATTCGAAAAATTCTTTTAAATCAATCTTATAATTAACAAGCGTATGCGGTGAACAATTTCTCTCAGCCTCAAGATATAATAAAAAACGGACACTATATCTGTTCATTAGATTCGATCCCTCTGGAATTTATTGAGAATGACTTTCTTTATCAGACGAGTCCTTGTCTTTTTTATGCGGTAATTTGTTAACAGTAAAACTGCACTTTGGATAATTTGAACAGCCGTAAAAAACACGTTTATTTCTCGATTGGCGCCTGACTAATTCACCATCACACCCAGGAGCCGGGCACCGGAAACCGGTAGGAATCGAACGTGTATACTTACATTCAGGAAATCCAGCGCATGCTAAAAATTTTCCGAATCTTCCCCATTTAACAACCATTGGCTTTCCACAAATATCGCAATTGTGTTCTGTAGTAATAACAGCCCTCTTGATATTTTTCATCTTTTCCTGAGCTTCAGCAAGCTTGGGAGAAAAAATATTATAAAATTCATGTAAAACACTTGTCCAGTCTTTCTTACCCTCTTCAACCTCATCCAGTTCTTCTTCCATAAGAGCCGTAAATTTAACGTCAAGTATGTATGAAAAATGATTAACTAAAAGATCAATAACCAGCTCTCCCATTTCAGTTGGATGTAATGCCGAGGAACGCCGTTCAACATAACTCCTAAACAAAAGTGTCTGAATCGTAGGAGCATACGTACTGGGACGCCCGATTCCCAATTCCTCAAGAGTTTTAACAAGACTTGCGTCATTAAACCTAGCAGGAGGTTTTGTAAAATGCTGCTCGGGTAATAATTGAATCAAATTCAATAGATCACCAACTGCAAGATGAGGTATCTCATATTTTTTCTCATTAAGCTTTTCATCCTTTTCTCCATTTTCATTCAGATCAGTCACTATATATACTTTAGAGAAACCCGGAAAAATATTTTTTGTCGATGATGTACGAAACATATATTTTCCTGACGCATCGATATCAATAGTCTGAACCTCATCAACAGCGTCACTCATCTGTGATGAAACAAATCTTTTCCATATTAAACCGTATAATTTATATTCGTCATCTGTGAGATATTTTTTAATTTCCTCAGGATCACGAAAAACAGAAGTCGGTCTGATGGCCTCATGAGCTTCCTGTGCACGTTTACGTGACTTATATACCCTTGGGTTTTCAGATAAATAATCCTTGCTAAATTTTTCATCAATAAACTTGCGCACATCATGCAAAGCACCCTTAGATATATTAACCGAATCAGTTCTCATATAAGTTATCAATCCAACCGTCCCTTCGGTCTTGCCTAAATCAATACCCTCGTATAAACGCTGTGCAACTCTCATAGTTTTTTGTGCGGGAAAGCGAAGTTTGTTGAATGCCTCCTGCTGCAGCTTACTTGTAATAAAAGGAGGCTGAGGTTTACGCCTTTTAGTTTTTTTATCAATTTTTAAAACCTTGTATTCTGCAACCTTCAGTTCATCAAGAATATCATCAACATCTTCTCTCTTAGGTAGTTCAACTTTTTCACCTTTTATCTTATCAAGTCGTGCTTTAAATATCATGCCCCTTTCTTTTTGGGCCTCAAGTTCAGCATCAATAGACCAGTACTCCTGAGGCTTGAAATCTCTGATTTGGCGTTCACGATCCATTATGAGCTTTAAAGCTACGGATTGAACTCTCCCTGCACTTAAACCCCTTGCAACTTTTTTCCATAAAAGGGGACTTAATTTATACCCTACTATTCTATCTAAAATACGACGCGCTTGCTGGGCATTAACAAGCTGCAAATCAATGTTATGAGAATGAAGAAATGCTTCATGCACAGCAGCAGGCGTTATCTCGTTAAATGTAACACGCTTAATATCACCTTTAAATGATTGCCGTAAAATCCATTCAAGATGCCAGCAAATAGCTTCACCTTCTCTGTCAGGATCTGTGGCCAAATAAATACAATTCATATTCTTAGATGCTTTCTTAAGCTTGGTCACCGTTTTTTTCTTATTAGTCATTATTACATAACTTGGCTCAAAATTATTGTCTAAGTCAACTCCGAGGCGGCTTTTAGGAAGATCCCTCACATGCCCCATAGAAGCTTCAACTTTATATTTATTGCCTAGATATTTATGAATAACTTTTGCTTTTGCCGGTGATTCTACTATTACAAGAAATTTAGCCATAATAACCTCGTTTAACTTTTAATATAATTAATATATAATTATATTAATTTAGTTTAGTTATAATTAATGCCTCTTTAAGGGAATATTTATATTATGTTTCTAACTTATTTAAAATAAAATGTTAAAGCAAGATATATTACTCATTTTTTCGGTATTGTAAAGAAAAAGGTATGACTTGTAAAGGATTAATATTATAGGACGGTCTTAAGTTTAATTTTAATAATGACTTATATTAAAAATAATTACCAAATTTAAGCAACTAACTTTTCTATGTCTTTCCCAACTGCCTTAATTAAATTAAAATAGAAGGTTGTGCCTCTTCCAACTATACTCTTTACATTAACCGTTCCGCCAATATTTTCAATATATCTCTTTACTAATGATAATCCTAAGCCCGAATTGCATACATTCTCACCCAAGGCTTCATTAGAGGTTTTGGTTGTATAATAAGGCTCCCATATTTTATCAAAATCTTCAGCCCTTATGCCACATCCTGTATCCTGAATTTCTAAAACGATCTTAGAGTTTCCATACTCATATGTTTTAAATGTTATTGTTCCATTTTGTCTGATAGCATGACATGCATTCGTTACTATATTATAAATAATCTGCTGAAATTGTACTTTATCAGCATATACATAGCCAAACTCATCTGAAATATCTAAAAAAATACCAATATTATCTTTTAAAAATTTTGCCCGTCCTACTAAATCGATGCATTCATTTATACAACCAACTATTTGTAAAGGCTCAAGATTTATTTTATCCTGCTTAGGTTGTGCAAAACTTGCGAGTCGTTTGGTTATTCCATATGCCCTATTAGCGTTTCTCAAGTTTGATTCAATAACATCATGTGCACTGCGAATAATATCGGATTCACTAATAAATCCTCCTGAAGAATATTTCCTTAAAAAGTTTTGGCAGCGTATATTAATTATATTAAGAGGGTTATTAATCTCATGCTGTATGCCGCCTGAAATTGCCATTAGTGCATCCATTTTATTTTTCTGAGATATAAGCATATACATCTTTAACTGCTCTTTATAAATAAACGCGTCCTTAAATGCAATCGACACTTGTTTTCCTAAAACATTAAATGAATCTATATCTTCAGGAGTAAAATTTTTACCGCCTTTTTTTCTTCCTAATAAAATTATACCCGTCAACTTGTTCTCAAAAAATAACGGTATACAAATATCGGCATTAAACTCTTCTAATGCTTCTCTAACTCCATCATCAAGATTTTTGTCTGCATATATGCCCCTGTCTACAATATTTCCGTGCTTTCCTAAAAATTTGACTAAATTATTTTCCTTATTTAATGACATACGAGAAGAAGACTCACCGCATGCATATGAAATCAGGTAGATGCCTTTCGAATTATTGTAAATCATTACGGAAGCACTCATAAGCTCATAAAAATCATACACTGCTCTTACTAAAACCTCAGATAATTTATTAATATCTTTTATTGTAATTAGACTATCAGAAAGATTCTTAATAAATTTTTGGTACTCAATTACACGATCCGGCAATAATATATTAATACTCCTCGTCAATACAGATTTCAGTCTGTCATATAAAAAAACGATAAATGCCATACTTATTACAAATGCCGCTATCTCCGCCTCCTGCATAAGATCTAATATTATAAAATATACAGCTACAAAAAAAGCGTAGCCTATACACAGTATGCATGATAACACTAAAATGTTCTTTATGATTTCTTTAATGTCCTTGTTCATAGAATAATTTTCCTATAAAAAAATGCTTAAAAAATGAGATAATATCTCTCACTATTTTAACGACAAAAAAGAGCCTTTTCTTTATATTTTGGCTATTAATATATACTTCTGCTCTCTATGGATAGGAAGGTTTTAACGTCATATTTCTTAGTTTAAAGTAATGGAGTTAATTCCTAGAGGGATGGAAAGTAATTCTTAACACTTTTTTTGTGGTGCGCTTAACTTTGTAATCATCAGAAATACCATACGGTATAATCCATATAATGTCATTGCCGGAAATAACTAAAGGAATGGAATCTCTTCTATATTGCGGGACTTTCTTTTCGATAAAAAAATCCTTAAGTTTTTTCTTCCCCTTCATACCCAGTGGCCTGAAACGATCCCCGGGCTCTCGGTTACGAATAATTAACGGAAATTTTATACGTGACATATCCAAGTATTCAAACGTCTTTCGTTTGTTTATTTTAATTTTGCTCTTATCAACTATGTTACATGAAATGCACATGTCCCCTTTAGGAGTTGATACAGTGTCATTAGCGTTGAGAAACATACAAAAATCATTATTCTTAGAAACAGAAGATGATATAACTATATCGTTATATTGAACTAAAAGAATGACCTTCCCTTGAAGATTAATACTTGTTTTTTCCTTACTAGTAACATTATTCCAAAAAAAACGCCAATGTTCAAAATCAAGAGTCGCGCAAGATGAGATCATGCAAATAGCTTCTTCAAGCATTCTGAAGCATATAGCCGAATGATATTTACAAAATTTCCTTCTGTCTAATACGATTCTATTAGGTTCTTTCCTTTTGATTACCCGATTTAATAATAGATGCGCTTGATTTGATATATATTGCAAATCATTATCAGCAGAAAAAGCTAACCGAGCCAAGGCTTCTTTTACGTTAGGATTAAATTGCTTCTCCAATAACGGTATAAGTCGATGCCGTATTTTATTCCTTATGAATTTCAATGACCAATTTGTTTTATCTTCCCTAAAACTAATTTTTTTATCTCTTGCATACCTTACAATCTCATCCCGTCTTAGGGCAATAAGAGGCCTGATAAAGCATACACTATTATATCGTAAAACCGGACGAATGGCAGAAAGTCCCCTCAGACCAGTCCCTTTGATCAAACGGATTAATACAGTCTCTGCCTGGTCATCAAGATTATGGCCAAGCGCAATTTTATCAATCTTATATTCCCTTAAAACTTTAATAAAAAAATTATACCTAAGTTCCCGGGCTGCCTCTTCAATCGACATTTTAAAACTTACTGAATGACGGCGTACATCGCCCCCTCCAGTAATGCACTTCAGTTTCATCTTTTTTGCTATCTTTTTTACAAACCGCTCATCAGCATCTGCATCCCTTCCTCTCAGCTGATGATTAAAATGAGTCACCCAAAGCAAAACTCCCAATTCTTTGTGTAAGTTAGACAAGCTCTTCAGTAAAACCATAGAATCAACGCCGCCAGAGACCGCCACCAGAATACGGTCACCTTTTTTAATCATGGTATATTCTTGTATTGTTTTTAAAACCTTGGTTTCTAAATTATATTGCTTTTTCATGACTCTATTATACCGTGAAATACATATTAAAAAAATACGAGATTCTATAAGAATCTCGTATTTATCAGCAAAGCCCCTATTACATTCGGGGCCACATCGAACCATAGCGGAGGAGGGATTCGAACCCCCGACACGCGGATTATGATTCCGCTGCTCTAACCAACTGAGCTACTCCGCCATTAAAAACAAATTCTTTAACTATTACCAACTGCCCTGAACCAGAACAAGTTCGATTCAGGGCAGCCATGAACCGATCTCCGATCTGGTTCATGGCTGAGCTACTCCGCCATTATTTTAATTATATCAGAAATGGAGCTCTATAATATAAAAAACAGTGAAACTTTTCAATAAAAAAGCATAAATATCACTTTTCTTCCAGTCGCCGAAAACCCCTTAAAATATCTAACATCTCATCCCAACTAAAAGACTCAATCGGTTGAAATATTACTATCTGATAATGTACCTTATGAAAAGGTTCATAAACGACTGCATATACTGCCTTGTTTTTTATCAAATCATCTGCCCACACTCCAAGAACATATCGCTCAGTAGCGTTTGTAATTAGAACTTTTATAGGTTTACCCATTACCTCAATATCCTTTTCCTCAGGCTTTTTTTCTTCAGGACAATTTATTACATTTGTTACCGCACCTGGATATGGGCTGGTATTTGATTCAAAAAGACTTTTAATTATTTTATATTTTGTCTCAGTATACGGAATCGCCTTCTCCTCAAGAAGTGGTTCTATTATTTCCATCTTAATTAATGTTTGCCCGCTTTTAGCAACTAAACTATGAAACGTCTTCTCTTTCGCGGGATATTTCGCCTCTTTCGTAACAATAAAAGAATCACCATTTTTAAATCTTACTTTATATTGAGTTAATGCATCGTTCAATTTCTTTACCGTTTCTGATAATGCAAACCCGCAAAAATTTATCACCAATAACAAAATTAAAACAAATATGAAATTATTACGATATCTTATATTCATTACATTTCTCAAATCAAATATTTAATTGCTTAGACATTTTCTCTTTTGCTTGAAGGACCGGTTTCACATATTCAGGAGAATATCGGTATGCAGTATATATACCGAAAGAGCCGCTTTCTTTATATAAGGTACTTATGTAATCCCAGACAATTTCTCCCTCCGGGGTAATCTCAAAAATTCTATTCTTTGTTCCTTCACAAACAAGGATATTTCCATTGGGCAATTGTGTGGCACTCGACCATATATTACTAAAAAAATTCTCCTTAGGTTCAGCATGATATTCCCATACTATTTCCTCTTCTATAGGATCGACTTTTATTATACGAGACCATCCACGTCCACCTCCGTTGTCAAAAATAAGTATGGTTCCCTCAGGCAGCATGGTTGGTGAATGCTGCCCCATAAGCAGACCAGGATTTAATACCCAAACAACCTTACCGGATGTATAATCAATAATACCGACTAAACTCTGATGGGGAAAACTAAAAATAATATTTTCCTTACGGAAGCGGTCATCTTTTTCAGACAATTTACTAACGCCTAACATTCGAGCAGTATTGTTATGAGCCCAATCCCCTTTTGCTATGATTCTATATTCGATAAGTTTCCTTATTTCTTTGACATGCTCTTCACCTTTCCACTGCCAGAGAACATTTTTATCGCAATCAATAATCTCTATACGTGGGCATATATAGGGCTCATCATTATATTTTGGCTTTTCTTTAATTTCATACCGGTCAATAATGAAAGTATTATCATCAATCATTTGAAAATCATGCTCCATTATTCCGGGATAAAACCATAAAACATTGCTCTGTAAATCTAACTCACGTAAACCGGATTTTGAGGAACGTCTAAGTGTATTATACATAAGATGACCATTTGGTTTTAACTGAACATGTGTTCCTGTAGTATCTTCAATCATCCATTGATAAACAATATTACCCTCCATATCGATTAAATAAACAGGATCAAAAATATTTTCTAACCCCCTTTCGCCGGAATTATGCATAAAAAGAGTATATCCATGATAACATTTTTCAGGTTTATATACTCTAAGACCGGTTATATTCCTGTCTAAAGTTTTAGAGGTAACCACAACAGTATTTGATTTTTTTTTATCTACTTTTGATACAGCCTTCTTTTTATATACACCCCATATAAGTAAAATAATACTAACAGCTATTATAAAACCTAATGAAATGTATAATAATTTATCCCTATACATTTAATACCAAACTATTATTAAGAATTATTAATTACCCTGAGTGCGATATAGAAAAACTGGAAACAACTCGATTGGTTATTTATTATATAGAATTATAAACTTTATTATCAAGTTATATTTAGACACGTTGGCGAAAAAATATTTAAAAAAACATTCGGCGGGAATTAAGTAACAGTGCAAGTGTATTAATTTAAGATTTATTTTTTAATAAACTTCTTAACTCTTTCCAATAACTCATCCCCTTCTTTTAATAGTTTGGCAATTTCCGGATTGTCAGGATGCAGCTGATTGTATTGGCGGGCCCTCTCAAGTGCATAAAAAAGCTTCCTCTGGTATTCTATTGCTAAATTATCAAGCTTAGTTTTATAACTTCGCAATTCTTTTCGCTTAAACTCTTCAAATTCTACATATCCAGTAGCAGTCTGAAAATGGTCGGATTCAAAATTCCAAACAACTATAAAACACTTTTTCGATACTTTTAAAGAATTCATTAAAGATATATCCCATCCTCCATAAAGATTCCCAAAATCTGAAAGATCAGGATATACTTCCTTCCACCATTTCTCTGTGGATATCTGAAAACCCGGAGCCATAGCAGAACAAAAACATTCATATTCTCCTATTTTAATCAAATGCATATAATCAGAATTATGAGATATCCACCTAAATCCTTCAAAATAATCATTCACTTTTTTCCTCTTAAATCCTGCAAATACAGCACCTGTTTTTTCTATTTCGTCCCAATAACTAAATATATTATCCCATCCGTCGCAAAGAAGTTCGTCATCATCGGCTTTACAAATAAAATCAAAATTATGACCAAAACATTTTTCGCCTAAAAGATATTTAGTCCCCTCTGCAACACCGATATTTTTCTCACCATAAGTCACATTTAAAGATAACGGTCCGTTATATGAACGCAAATATTCTACGGTTCCGTCTTTTGACCCATTATCATATATAAAAAACTGAAACTCTTTCCTGCCGCCAATTTGCCTTTCAAAATTTTGTAATGTTTTTTTTGTATAATCTTCTCGGTTAAAGGTTAGCATTACAATTGCGATATTCACGACAATTCCCTTTCTTTTAAATTATTTAATTAAAAGAAAATTTATATTAATTTTTATTATATTATTATTATCGCAAGAATCAAAGTATATTTTTAATAAAATAGGAAATAATATAACCCATAATAATGAAATAAAATAAACTTTTCAAACATAAATAAAATTTTTATTAAATAAATAATTAAAAAATATAAAATATTTTATTTAAAAAATTTCTTAAATGCTAAATTTTTATTTTTTATTCCTCTAATTTTAATTCATAATAAACATTCATTTTTGATAATTTTTTATTCATTTTTAATGTTGCTATACTTTAATACAAATGTTAGACTAAATATAATTTTTATTACTTCCTTTATAACTTGTATCAAATTTTTATATTATGTAACATATTAATATCTATAGGGTTAAAGGTACAAGCTTTGAAAGCAATTCATTATTTAAATATATCTATCTCACCAATAACACTATGCATCGGGACAGTAATTGTGATATCCTCTGTCTTTACCAGGCAGATAATGCTTTTTGTCCGTTCCTTTACAGGGTCGTTTTTTTTTGAAACTCTGGTAACCATATCATTAATAGCAATCTCATCCGCATTTATCCTCTTTATAATAAAAACTTCAACTAACCGCAAACGGCTTCTTTTTATAATCGTGGCTGTGGTAATGGGATTCACCGCCTTAAGTTTTATTAATATACCTGAAGAGAAAATACACCTGATTGAATTTTCAATTCTTGGATGGTTTGCTATGAAAGATTTCAGCAAAAGATATAAGTTTATACAAAAATTTATTCTTTCAATAATTATATGCTCTCTTTTTGGAATATTTGATGAAATTTTTCAGGGAATTCTTCCCTACCGTTATTTTGATATCCGTGACATAATATTTAACATTACAGGTGGCATATGGGGAATAATTATTTACTTTCTACAGTATTAAAAAGAAGAACATTATTTATTATCACCTTTTTATTTCTATTTGTTTTCTCATTATCTTCAAGCCATGGAAATGAAAAAGAGTTTAATAAATCATTACAAACAGACTCTAATGGAGTGAAAATTCACTTCATCGATGTGGGTGAAGGGGAAGCAATTTTTCTTGAAACATTGCAGGGAGAAAATGCCCTTATTGATACAGGTAACATTATTAGCGGATACAAACTTGTTAATTACTTAAAAGAGATAAACGTCACATCTCTCGATTACCTTATTCTCACACATATGCATCCCGATCACATAGGCGGCTCTTTCTTCGTTGCACAAATGCTTGATATTAAAAACATTTATGATAACGGTGAGAATATATCAAAGGATGCCGTATCAGGTGACCTTTACGATACATTATATCACTGGTATAACCAACTTATAAGAAAGAGCACAAAATGGAAAAGCCTTAAGGCCGGTGATTCGCTTACCATAGGGAATGTTAACATATCTGTTTTATGGCCTTCCAGACCTTTCCCTTTTCCAGGTTCAAATCCAAGCTCACTTGTACTTATGGGCCAGTTAAATAATTTTAAAACACTATTGAGTGCGGATGTGCCTACTTATGTTGAGGCCGAACTCCTAAAAAAAGGATATGATTTGAAGGCAAACGTCTTAAAAGTGGGACATCACGGAAACAATGATGCAACATCTGAAGAGTACATAGAAGCCATTTCACCCGAAGTAAGCATTATATGTATAAATAAAGATAATGTGCGTGGCTATCCTTCGGATGAAGTAGTTGATAGGTTACGGAGACATAATTCAGATATTTATCGAACATATCAAGATGGAACCATAGTTATCAATGTATCTGATAATGGGGATTATACAGTCACAACAGAAAAAAAATAAATATTCAACTGTTAATTTCATCCTGCCAAACAATAACTTCTGCGGACCAAATATTTCCAAATAAATTTAAATAGTCAAAAAAGAACGGAAATTTTTTATCCACAGGCTGTTGAATGATATCACTTAAGGCATCTCCCCCCATTTTGTGAGCACGCTTTCTCATTCTGCGAAAGATTGATTCAGTACCGTATAATTCGCTTGCTTTTATCTCAATATATCCGATAACTTTATAAGCACGGTCAACGTGTGCGAGATCAATAATTTTTACAGAATTATCCCTCAATGTAGAATCTGTTTCTACTTCTTCGTATAAAGTAACCCTTGTCGAAATACATCCGGAAATAGTTATAATACAAAACAGGCAAAAAATTAAAATAATCCAAAAATGTTCAGGCCATGAAAAATTTATCTCACTGTTTCGTTTCATCAGGAACACTCACATTTTTTTAACAAATTTTATACTTAGCACTTAGTCTTCTTGCAGCCTACTTGCTTTATCATAATGCCTTTGAGCTAATATATGGTCTCCATGAAAATTATATGCCGAGGCTAAATTATAATGTGTCTCGGCTGAGGAAGGATTTAACGATAAAGCTTTCTTAAATACTTTAATTGCATCATTAATTCTTCTTTCTCCTAAATAAATGAGTCCGAGTTTAGTTAAGGCTTCTTCATTCAAAGGATTAATTTTAAGTGCACGCTCTAATACTATAATCGCTTTATCTATCCTCCCTTTTTTAAAATATGAAAGTCCTATATTATAAAGAGCAATTTCATAATCAGGATAAATTTTTAAGGCTTTTTCATATTGATTGATCGCATCATTAAACAGTTCTTTCTCAAAATAAATATTCCCAAGATTATTATAAACAAGCGCAAAATCAGGACGATGTGCCAGTGCCTTATTATATTCCTCAATAGCGCCATCAATTAAACCTTTTTTGTGATATAAAACTCCTAGATTATTATAAGGCTCTGCATAGTTGGGATTTATTTTAATAGCCTTTTTTAATGTTTCTACAGCCATATCAAACTTTCCCATGCGGCCATAGGCCTTACCAATATTATTATAATGGTATTCAATATTATCTTCTAAATATCCACTTGGTATATTAATACCAACATAAACAATAATTAATAAAGCTGATATAAACACTATACGCCTTAAGTCTTTCATTCTTACTAATTCAATACACCGATACAAAGCACATGATGAACATATAATAATAAACGGAACTACCGGTAAACGATTCTGTGAAGTAATAAAATATATAACCGAAGATAACAAAAACGAAAAAATAAAATAAATAATAAGCATTCTGCTGCTATTCGGCCATTTTAAACATAAAATAAATCCAAAAACAGCCAATGGAACAATACTGCCGAACGTAAGAAAAGGCAATTTAAAGATATCAATAAAATCCCTACTTAAAAAATAATTTATATTTAAAAATAACTCTTCCTTCCACCAGAATAAAGCAAACTTTTTTACATATAAACGAAATGCCCTGTAAGGATTATCTCTTATAAATTCTAATCCTTTTAAAAACCAGTACCGCGAAGCTTGATAAGGATTTAGCTTTCTCCCAACCTGTTCCCTGGCATATCTAATAGATGATTTAGTTACTTCTAAGCGGTCTTTGGATACTATTCGGGGATACATATATCCGCCGTTTGCTTTCTGATTATTCCCTATATAAAAATTGATGCCGCTCTGAGGTGGAAGTAAGTAAAAATTTCTGTAAACCAAGTAGTTCCTTCCGGCAATTAATAAAACAACTAACAAAGCTCCGAAGAGGAGCAATAAAAATCCTTGTATTGCCTTACTCATTCCAATAACTTCCTTAAGTGAGGTAAAGAACCAAAAAGTTAAAAACAACAGGAACAAAACAATATTTTCACCTCCTGAAAACAAAATACCGAATAAAATTCCTGAAATAAGAAAAATGAACTGATTCTCTTTCTCTTTGGATAAAATTATCGATCCCATAAAAGCGAGGGTTAAAAAAACAATCATCGTAGACTCGCAAAGAAAACCTGTATAAAACACGGCAATACCGTAAAAGGCATACATCAATCCTGCGATAATACCTATCTTATTATTGAATGCTGTGGATGCGATATAATAAATAATTAAGCAATTTATGGAATCTATTATGCCTTGTAAATAAAAAACAGTTATATGGCTATAGCCGCAAAAAAAATAGACTAATCCAAGGAATAACGTATAAAAAGGATTTAGATAAATTAAATCTTTATAAAAATAATTTCCATGAAGAATCTGAAAGGCAAATTTGTCATAGTTTTCTGCACAAGAGGCTAGAGAATAAAAAAGCGGAGTAAATCGCAGTTGATATACATAAACAAACCGAATGACAATGGCTACGATAAAAATCCCGATTAAAATAATTTTATACGAAAATATTCGTGATATAAGTAAACTAAAATTCGAAACAGGGGACGCTTTCATCTTAGATGTCTTGGATATAGGCGGGAGTTTTTGCTTTGTTTTTTTCATCTATACTTTTATTAATAAAATATAATAA
>Ga0164318_10003024_pt1 | contig 15824 bp, 26 predicted proteins | sample GuaBasSedimGuay9_FD_113734 | JGI IMG/M metagenome (GOLD analysis project Ga0164318, IMG submission 113734) | Subseafloor sediment microbial communities from Guaymas Basin, Gulf of California, Mexico - Guay9, Core 4571-4, 0-3 cm | ecosystem: Environmental > Aquatic > Marine > Hydrothermal vents...
CGGGATAATAAATTTTTTTTACCTGAACCTACATAAAAGTAAGAACCCCTCTTAAATCCCAGCAAGCCCAGCTTACCAATCAAGAGTTTAACATCTTCTCTCAGTTTAATCTCAAGAATATAGCTTCTATAAATTCTGGCTTCATTCTTAACTTGACACATTATTTTCAAAAATTTTTGTCAAGTTATCAATACTCCAATAAAGGCTCCCCAATAATTCTTAGAAGGTTGATGAGGTATAGCTGTTTGCCAGTGTATATTTAAATCCTTATGAATAGACTTTACCAAGTTTACTAACTCCCTTACAGTATAAAACTTAGCATTTTTATATACGCTCTCCTTAAATAAGGAAAGGTATTTTCTCCTCAGATTTAGCCAAGAATATTTATTTAAAACTCCTAAAAATACTCTGTTTTTTGATACTCTTAAAGCCTCCTTAAGAACCTTTAGAGGATCCTCAACAAACTCTAAAACAGTAATTAAAGTAACAATATCAAAAGAATTATCAGCAAATTCTAAGTTTTCTGCAGCCATCACTTGGATATCTACCTTATTCCCTAAAAACTCTTTTGCCTCTTTCGCCATATAAGGAGAAATATCTATACCTTTGACTTCTAATCCCAGATTTTTAAACCAATGAAGATGCCAGCCTGCTCCACAACCTATATCTAAAAGAGATTCTCCAAAGTTAGGTTTTATCAGTTTTAGAACAAGCCTTTTCTCCAACTCATCAATTTTAGTATTTTCTATATACCAGTTATTATAATTTTTAGCCACTCTCTCATTATCAAAGAGATTCTGCATATCTCTTAAAGTTAGTAGTCTAAATTTTCCCACCAGCCGTCATAAAACTGCTTTAAATGTCTATAAGTAATTTTGTCTATACTCATCTTCTCTACATCCTTCTCTCTGAAAGAAATTCTAAAGCAAGCTATATACTCCATAATAAGATTATAGGCCTGGGTTATCTCTTTAAATTTTTCTTCACACTCTTTTTTATTCCCCTCACATCTATCAGGATGAAACTTCTTTGATAATTCATAATAATTATTTCTAACTTCATATAAGGTTGCCTCTTCATCCAACCCTAAAATCTTCCTTGCTCTGTTAACCTCCTCAAACTTAAACTTCATACATCTTCTTCTTTATCCTAGAGGACAAGCCCCGGTAGGACAACTCGAGCCAGAAGACCCAGAAGATTTATTATTCGGATTTCCTACACTAAAGGAACTAAATACTTTCTTTACATCCTTACTTCCACACCTGCTACATCTAACCTCTGGGTTCTGGGAAGTCATACCTAAAAGTAGTTCAAATTTATGAGCACACTTCTTGCATATATAAGTATAAATGGGCATAATCTCACCTCCCTAAGTATCCTAAATATAAGGCTTTATAAATTCCTCAAGGCCCTCTTTCGATAAGGCCCCTACCGTCTTATTAACAATTTTACCATTTTTAAAAACCATTATTGTAGGTATACTCATTATACCATAATCAGAGGCAACTGAAGAAGCTTCTTCCACATTCAGCTTGCAAACTTTAATTTTTCCCTCATATTCCTTAGCTATCTTTTCAATAACTGGTGCTGTCATCAAACAGGGCATACACCAGGAAGCCCAAAAATCCACCAATACTGGCATATCCGTCTCCAACACCTCTTTCTGAAAATTTGCCTCGGTTAACTCAACCACCATCTCTACCCCCTTTCTTCTATCGGAGCAATCACATCTAATAATAGCTTTTTAACTCTTTCGAGAGAAATCTTATAGGGTTCTATACTAAGCCTCATCCAGTCAGAAAATTCTAACACTCTCTCTGGATACCTCCTAGAATACTCATCAAAAAAATCAACCCCGTCTAAAAGAATAGCTTTATCATTCTGAGGAAATGTCTCATTAGCTTTCCCTATATCCCAATCTTTAAAAATCTGCTTCCAATATTCAAGCCAGCCAGGGCTAAGCCAGTAGACTTTCTTACCTTGGGCTATCTTTTCCCTCTCTTCAATACTACACAAAGCATCTATGCAATTTTTTACCCTAATCCTTTTTATCTCCCCGCCTTCCTCCTTAAGCAGAGCATCTATACCAAAAAAAGGGTCTCTTGTATCTATATAACAGCCGCTTCCATAAACTACTATGATTTTGCCAGAGTTCCTTTTAGCATTATTAAGCTGTCTTTTGAGCTCGGCTCTAAGCCTAAGAGGATTCTCATGAAGACCAGGAATTGTATATAATATCCTATCTGCATCCAGAAAGCCAGCATCTTTTAAATAATTTAACTCTCTATGTAAAGTGGCACAGGAAACTATGCTATAGCCTTTAAATAAAAACTTCTCTCTCTTCTTCCTAGGCAACTCATCCTCAGGTTCCTCTAATTCTTGAACCATTTTTATCTTTGGAGAATGGGCAGAAATTCTGGACTTTAACCCTTGAATTCTCTCCTCAAGTTTTAATATCTCCTCTTCAATACTCATAAAAACCTATGTATTTTCATAGTTAAAACCCTCCAACATTACACAGAGACCATAAATCACCTTAATCCCATTTTCTTTACAAAAATCTATAGCCTCCTGGCTTTCGGCTCCGGGTTGAAGCCATACCCTTTTAATACCTTTCTCTTTACATTCTCTAACGATCTTTTCTGTTATCCTGGGTGGAGTAACTATATTAGCAACATCACAAATCACAGGAACATCCTTAATACTTGGATAACACTTTAAGCCTTCAACTTCTTTAATCCGAGGATTAACTGGATAAACCTCATATCTTTTATTTTTTAAAGTCTTTAAAATCTGATAAGCGTATTTTGTCTCATTTCTGAATGAGCCTACTACAGCAAAACTTTTCTGTTTTAAGAAATCCTTAATTAACTCTTCCATATTTTTTTAAATAATAAACTCTTCACTCTAGAGTACTTTTTAATGCCTCAAAATCTTTCTTAAGAACAGATTTCATATTTACATTGTAAGTAGCAACAGCAGGATGATATAAAGGAATAATTTTTATAGAATTAAAAAGAGAAAAAATCTCGAAAACCTTCCCATGAATTTTGCTTATACCCTGGATTTTATCTTTCAGGCCGAATTTTTTCATTATATAAAAGGTGGAAAAATTGCCTAAACAGCAAATTATTTTAGGTTTAATTATCTCAATCTGTCTATCAAGATAAGGACTACAAGCTATTATCTCCTCTTCTTTGGGATTGCGATTCTGGGGAGGCCGACATTTCAGAATATTAGTTATATATATCTCTTCTCTCTTAAGCCCTATAGTATTTAGAAGCTCATCTAAAATTTTTCCTGCTGGTCCACAAAAAGGAATCCCTTTCTCATCTTCATTTGCTCCAGGAGCTTCTCCTACAAACATTATTTTAGCTTCCCAGGAACCCTTTCCTATTACCGGGTTTTTCCTTTCCCTCCACAAATTACATTTTCTGCAATACAAAATTTCTTCCTCTATCTTTTTAAGAACATCTTTCATTCTATAAGCCTAATTCTTTACTAATACCTTTCATTGCTTCTAAACAAATACTGATAAATTCACTAAGGGCAATTCCCAACTCTTGGCAACTCCTTATCTGTTCTCTATTTGCCCCTCGAGCAAAGCTCTTCTCTCTAAATCTATTAATAACAAACTGAGTATCTAAGGCCTTTAACTTCTTCTCTGGATGCATCAAACAAGAGGCAATAATTAAACCCGTCAGAGGGTCAACCGCGTATAAAGCCTTAGCTATCTTTGTCTTTCTCTCAATATGACCAGGATGAGCTTCTATTGCTTCGATTATTTGCCTATCTATGCCTTTTTCCTTCAAAAACTCAGCAGTAACAAATCCATGCCGGCAGAAGTCATCTTTTGTATCTTCGTAATCTAAATCATGCAAAAGACCAGCTAAGCCCCACAAATCCGGGTCTTCTCCGAATTCTTTAGCTAACCTTCTCATACAAGCCTCAACCGCCAGGCTATGTTTAACTAAATTCTTACTCTTTAGCCTTTCTTCTAACAACTTTAAGGCTTCTTTTCTGAACATCTTTACTACTCCTGTATAACTCTTTAAAGATTGCTTCTGAAGCCAAAGCTATCGGCTCCATACCTGGGTCAGGAGACAACTCAGGCTGTCCTGCGCATCTTATAGTAGTTAAATCTAAAACAGTCAACTTATTCCTAATAGCCAAAGCTATTAAATCAATATGCTTAATGGGACAATCGCTTTCACTTATAAGCTGTCCACCTATTATTCTTTTTGTCCTCTTATTGAATATCAGCTTTATTATATAAGGCTTTCTATCTCTCATCATTGAGTGTTTACTAAAAGAACTTTGCTTTGTGCTTATCGTCTCAATTCCTTCCTTCCTTGCCTCCTCTTCAGTAATACCAGCTCCTGCTATAGAAATATCGAAAAACTTAGTAGCGAAAGCATTAATAAACTTGGGAAATTTTATTCTATATCCCAATACATTCTTTGCAGCAACCCTCCCACCTATTACTGCGTTTGGCCTTAACTGTCCCCAGGTTGGCTTATCAGTTACAAAACTCTTATACTCTATCACATCTCCAGCAGCAAATATATCCGGGTCGGAAGTCTGCAAATACTCATTTACTTTTATCCCAAACTGGCTAACTCTTATCCCTGCCTTCTTGGCCAACTCTATATTTGGCTGAATCCCCCCAGAGATAATCACCATCTCAGCCGGAAGTCTTTCTTTAGAAGAAAGTTCCACTGCCTCTACCTCCTCCTCACCAATGATCGAATCAACTCTCTGATTTAGCCTCAATTCTATACCTTTATCTCTTATATATCTTTCTACCTCTTTGCTCATATCCGAGTCGATAACCTTTCCTAAAACCTGGCCTAACATCTCCACTAAAATAACTCGCACTCCATGCAAAGCTATCAGGTAAGCAATTTCTATCCCTATAGCCCCAGCGCCAATTACTACTACAGTTTTTACCCTTCGAGAGTTAATCCAAGTCAAAATACTAACCGCATCTCCGCTCGTTCTTAGAGTAAATACTCCTGCTAAGTCTATCCCTGGAATAGGAAAAACAATTGGTTTTGCTCCTGTAGCCAGAACCAGTTTATCATACTTGTAGGATAACCCATCTTCAGTAATGACTTTTTTTGTTTTTCTGTCAATACTTACTGCTTTTATATTTACTATTTTTATTCCCTCTTTCAAAAAGATAGTATCATCTTTATATGAGGAATCCACAGTTACATATCCTCCAGCAATATAAGGAGTAGCACATCTAGTCAGAAGTCCCTTTTCTTCCTGAGGTCGTATTATAGTAACCTCCACCGAAGAATTTAGCTTCTTCAACATCTTGGCTGCCATTGCTCCTGCTCCCGAACAGCCTATTACCACAACTTTCTTTATTCCCTTATCCCTGTGCATAACTCAATAAATTTTATGCCCCCAACTTATTAAAATTTATTACACAACCTTCATTATAATGCTCATTATGAAGCAAAACTCTAAATAATTTACTCTTTAAAACAAATCCTGCCCTCTCTGCCTCTCTTATAATCTCCTCTAAGTCTATGTTAACTAATTCCATTAAGGGAAAATCATCTCTGTAATGTTTAGGATAAAGAGAAAACAGACCGGAAGGCTTAAGTAATCTATAAATCTCCTCATAGAGGGGGCCTCTTGCTCTATAATAATGTATAACATCATAGCACAGAACCGCATCTAAAGAAGCCCCCCTCAAGGGAAGTTTTGTGTTGCCTTTTATCAACTCTATATTCTTCAATCTTTGTGTAAGCATCAGTCTCCTTAAGCTATTTAAAGCTTCTTTATCTTTATCAAATCCATAAACCTTGCCCTTTTCTCCCACTACTTTTGCCAAAGGAATTGTATAATGACCTTCTCCGCAGCCAAAGTCCAAGACAATTTGCCCCTCCTTTAAGCCAATACTCCTTAGAAATCTTTCTCCATCTTCATTTATCCACTTCCTTACATCCTCACTCATTATTCTTCTTAGCCCTTTTATATTTACTCTTCTATAGTTTAACCAAATGTAATAACTTTATCAGCTTCCTTTACCCACTCTGCTAACTCAGTAATCTTGGCTTCTTTGACTTCTTGGAAATAAGGTTTGTTTTTATAAACCCCACACCTTATCTTACAAGTCCCACAGGCTTTAACCTGAACACCTCTATTTATCAAGCCCTTTAGCATCTCTCCCAAATCAAAAAAACCTTCTGGAGGCTTTGCAACGTCTCTAGCTAAATCTACAGAATCATTAACTAAAAAAATCTTGACTTCCTCTCCCAGCTCCAATAACTTCTCTGCAAGCCGTAGGCCATTCCAAGTTACATCACTCCCATCGTAAGGATTACTATTAAAAATAATCAGATTACGCATCCCTTCTCCTTTCCAAAAAAATCTCCAAGAAAGATTCTATTTGGATTTAAATATCTTATCTCTCCTAAAAAGTGCTAAGATATCTCTTACCAACTCAGGCTTTTTCAAGAAATAACACTTCTTCTTTCCTTCTTGACGCCAGTCAACAATACCACTTAACTTCAAAATAGTCAGATGTTGAGAGATATTTGCCTGTCTTGCCCCTACGAATTCCTTTATATCATTTACACATCTTTCTCCCTCCAAAATCTTTGCAATTATTGATACTCTGGTAGGATGGGAAAGAGCTTTAAAGAAATTAGAAATTTTCCTATAGTCTAGAATCTCCATTTAGTCCTCCTTTATATTATAAAATTCGAATATTTTTATATCATAAAGAAAAAATTGTGTCAACAACAAAATTGAATACCTTTCTCAAATTATATGCAACTTATTATCTAGGAAGAAGAGCGCTTGTTCTTTGAAATAGATTGGTAGAATGATCTCCCAAGAGGAGGTCAGCCCACACAATATTGGCACATTGAAAGTTCCTTCTTTTATTGAAAAGTCTTCCAAACCATAAGCAATCCGGCAATAGCGGTAGTTATTCCAAAAATCTTTTTTAACTTATTAGCTGAAATTTGAACAGAAATTTTACCGCCTATTATTCCGCCAACCAAACCTGCTAAGGCAACGCGTAAAGCTGTGCGCCAATCAAAATGGCCGGCTACAAAATGCCCTAAAAATCCCATAAAAGCAGTTAAGCCAATCATAAGAGAAGAAGTGCCAACTGCTATTCTCATCGGTACCCCGCAGAGAAGCACCATCATGGGTATCTTGAAAGAACCTCCGGAGATTCCAACCATTCCGGCAAATAAACCAGTAAGCGCTGTTATCGGCAAGGCATATCTTAAATCCACAGTATAATCATATTCACCATAATGCCTACGCCAAAACCAAAAACCCTTTTTGCTTCGAAGATACCCTAATCGTTTTTCACTCACCTCGATAAACATAAAATAACTTGCCAATAAAAGAAGCCCTGCCAAGATAACTTTAAGGAAGGCAGTATTAAAATAACCCGAAAATACCCCTCCCACAAAAGCCATTATATCCGTAGGCGGGTCAATTATAAGTGCTAATTTCCAATCAATAAATCTTTTCTTATAAAAAATCCCTGCTGCTGCAAGTGCAGCGACAGTTAAAATGAATTGACTTGTGCAAGCGGCCTTATGAATGGATAATCCTGCAAGAATAAGCAAAGGCGTGTAAAAATTACCACCCCCACGGCCAACCATTGACATAATCACAGCAATGGCAAAAATGCTAATTATAATAGCGATAAACTTTGCCAAATCCACCTATCCTTTTTATGCGGTAAGAGCATTATAAATCATCCAAATTGATATTAAGATTAAAAGCACGCCAAATAACTTTTTCAGGAGTATCTTATTCATTTTTATAGATATTCTTGATCCAATCTGGGCGCCCAGAAAAGCTGCGATAGAAAGGGTTATAGCAAGCTTCCAGTTAATAGTCTCGGAGAGAGAATGGCCTAAAAATCCTCCTAATCCAGTTAAGGCGACCATAAAAGATGAAGTAGCAACTGCGATCTTCATCGGAACACCGCATAAGAGAACTAAAAGAGGAACCTTAAACAACCCACAGGATATACCGAGCAGACCTGCAAGAATGCCAGCTATCCCAGAAAGGGGTATGGCAACAAGCAGGTTCGCATCGTATTCATAGTCCCCGAATTTTCTATGCCACCAGCCAAATCTCTTTTTTGGTTTAAGAAGTGTCTTATCTTCCTTTACCGGCTTAATCATGAAGTAACTTGATAAAATTAAAACAAGTGCAAATAGAACTTTCAATAACGAACCGCTGATATTAATAGCGAAATACCCTGAGATAAACGCCATAATATCAGTAATTGGGTCGATGATAAGCGCCAGTTTCCAGTCTATCATCCTTGAGCGGCCATAGACCCAGACCGCTGAAATTGAGGTCGCCATTAAGATAAAAAGACTTGTAGACGCTGCATCATGGAAAGGAATAGCAAAAGCAATCATAACCGGGACAAAAAAAGAACCCCCGCCCTGTCCGAACATAGAAAATACAAGCCCTACAAGAAAGATAATTGTAAAAAGAGATATTAATGTTAATGGTTCCATTTTAAGTTTTCTCCCTTATTTTCTAGAACAGGGAATGCACACCTTTTTATCGTCTTTTATCCTCACCCCGTGCGCGAAAACTACTTCTCCGCAGTTTTCACATTCATACCATTCGAATGTTCCCTTTTTACCTTTAAAATCGTAATCAAAAACTTCTGAGAATTTGAACAATACTTCATCCGGCTGTTTCATAATATTCTCAATCATCGGGTCAACAACCTCAGGGTCAATATCCTTTGGCTCAATGCCTTCTTTTCTCATCTGGACAAACTTTGATGCTAAACCCTTCTTCTGAAACTCCGGATTTAAGACTACCCTTACAGCTTTCTTCTTTTTTACATCAATCAGAGTAATTGCATTCTTTTCATAATCCAGTTTCTCAATATTGCTCTTCCCGAATGTACAGCCTGTTGCTACCTGCACCCCATCTACAAAGCACATTGTAGCGTGGGCAAAACCTGTCTCGCAAAGACAATATAGCTCTTTATTCGAAGCACGCTCGACACCTAATTTTTTCATTGCCGCCAATCCTGCCCGCAGACCCAAAGGCATTGCTGGACATTTATGACCATGAAATTTTATTGCCATCTCTAAGAAATCCTTAGATATCATACCTCTAACCTCCTACTTTCTTCTTATAATTTGGCCCCTTTATAAATCGATATAAACCTGCTTAAAGCTTCCCTTCTCTCTCTGATTCTTTCTGCCCACCTCTTAAGCAGGACTCTACCTTGGGGGGTTATCTTATAGTATCTTTTTCTTCTCTTTGTTTTATCCTTTCTCCAAAAAGACTTAACAAAACCCTCCTTCTCCAATTTTCTTAAAGTTCTGTACACTGCCCCCACATCAATTGACTCTTTATGAAAACCTAACTTAGCTAACTTCTCAATCAATTCATATCCATAAGATATCCCTTTGGATAAAAATAAAAGAAGGCTGGGTTGAAGAAAACGAGAAACACGATGAAGAGAAAAATCGCACCCTACCTCTTTTCTATCCAATACTTCCGGAAGTTTCCCAATCTTTCCTCTCATCTTGCCTCCTTTGCTTAGATTATATGTCTTAATTATATTACCTAAACATCTATTTGTCAAGCTGGTATTTAAAATTTAACTAAAAGGCAGGCTTCTATGAGAGAAGGTTATCTGGTAAATCTGCCATCATCTTTCTTATAAGATAGCTTATAAATGTTTCTGGTAAGCCAACCAATCCTTTTAACCTCTCTTATATCAAACTCAGGAACGTAAGGCTTTATGTCCAAAAGAGGAGTATTATCAACAATATCTACATCTTCAATGTATAAAATATTTCCTCTTATCTTTAGGAGCTTAACTACTGAAATCCCTATAGAATTCGGCCTTTTGGGTGCCCGGGTAGCAAATACACCGTGAAGATTCTCATCCATATAAGGCTTAACTATTAGATTATAGCCTTTTGACAAGTGAAAATGGTAAACCAAGATTATATGAGAAAAACCTTCTAAATCTTTCAAACCCTCTTTATATTTTTCTTCTATAACAACTCTTCCCTTAATTCCCTTTGCAGATTTAGGCTGGATAGGTACCCCCTTAGCTTCTTTAAAAGGAGAACGAATCTTTCCGATTGGTTTATAAATAATTCTCCTTAACATTTTTACAATTTAGATTTAAGCTTATAGAAGTTATCTCACTTAAAATCCTATTAAATATAATATAATCCCTACTCCTAACTCAGGAACTATTGCTACTAAGGAAGTAATTAAAAGAACCCAAAATATTAGTTTTAATAAAAGTCTCTAAGTCCCAATTAAGCCCAGATCTACCATACTAAAGCTCCAAAACTCCATAAAAATACTCTCCATAAGTGCTTCTTAAAGATATGTCTTCCGTATATGGTTCCAACTAATGGAAAGGTACAGTATATAAAGAGCCCATCCTAATATTAGAATAAAAGTAATTCTCTACCAATCCCAATTATCCGGGTCAACAATTTCTGAACTAAATCCATAAAATTATGTATAAAAATATCCATAACCATCCTCTACTATTTCTCTATTAACTCTATAATTTTCCCTAAGCAGAAGGAACTAACAACCATCCATATAGTCAGCACTATTACGAATTTCAATCCAAAATAATAAGCTAACAAGGGAATAAGAGGTATTTTTACAGCTCTGTTATAGAGAAAGACTGCGATAAGTCCGGGGTTTATGCCTTTATCTTTTATTTCTCCCAGTATTGGATACCATAAAAAGATTGAGCCGTGGGAAATAATACCTGCTGTTGCCGCTAAAATCCACCCTTGCAAACCTGGATCTCCGCCTAAATACTTTGATATTCTCTTGGGAGTTAAAAAATAATTCATAACACCCATAAGCAGTAAAACTATCAGCAAAGTCGGAATTAACTTAATAGCTAAATTTAAACTTGTCTTTAGAGACTGATGAGCACCTTTAGGGTTAATAAAGAATAAAGCTAAATATAGGAAAATAATAAATCCTAAAAAATAAATTCTTGCGTTTTTTCTGGTTTCTTTCTTCTGCTCCTTGCTAACCTTTAGCATTAGATTATCGAATTAATAATAAGGTTAGGACAGTAGCAATTGATACCAAAATAGAGAAAATGAAACTAAGGCCGTTCCTAATTATAGCAAATTTTTTTCCTAAGAAAGAAGCCTCAGCAGGAAGCTGAATTACACCCACTGTAACCCAGGCTACAATAAAAGAAGTTATAGCAAAAAAACTTATACCTTGTCTCTGTAATTCTCCTGCGATTATATAGCTTGTAATAGGATTACCAGTAGAAATACTACCGATAAGTGCACCTAAAAATGTATCTTTAATCAAATTCCCAGTAAAAATAGAGGAAATCAATCTTTTAGAGAAGTAAGCCTTAAATAAGCCCATAAGAAAAACAATCCCTAAAAGAATTGGCAAAAATTGCCCAAAGCTTTTGAAAGCTTTATAGACACAGCTCAGAAAAGTCTTATTCTCCTTCATATAGAGAGTTGCTATTATCTTACTTCAATTCTTGCCCCACAGCCTAAATCTATAAAATCCTTACCCCAAGCTTCTCTGAATAACTCTATTGGCTGGCCTCCTGTACAATGAGAAGGTACAACCTTCTTAACTCCTAAATTTTTAAGATCCTTTATTATTTCTTTAATCTCTTCTTCATTATAACCCATAAGATGGAATCCTCCTAAAACTAAATATATATCTTTCTTAAAATGCTCTTTTACAAACTTTACAATTTTTACTATTCCAGGATGTGCGCATCCTGTAATAACAATGGCTCTTTCTCCTCTTTCAATAACCAGCGCCTGTTCTTTTATCAAATTCCCTAACTCACCAGTAGAAAAAACATTTTCACAAATCTTAACTGGCTTATCTACAGAAACAACCTTTTTAGCGACCTCAGCTACCTTATCCTTAAACTCCTTTGGAAAGGAAGCAGGTAAATATACATAAATCTCTGTATTCTTAGCTAAAATAGCCCAGAGTCCCCCAGTATGGTCGCTATGAATATGGGATAAGAAGACTATATCTATATCTTTGGGCTTGATATTAAGCTTAGCCATGTTAGACAAAAGAATTCCCCCATTTCCTCCAGTATCAAAAAGAATATTCTTATCCAAACCCTTAATAAAAAGAGAAATTCCCCAGCCTGTATCTAAATTTTTATCATAAGGGATGTTATTATAAACTACAGTAATGCTTAAATCTTTAGTCTCACAAGGAAAAATGCACAAGGAAATTAAAAAAATAGAGAGAGCTAATTTAACCATATACCTAAAATTAAAAAATACCTAAGTCTTTTATATCTTTGAGTATAGCTTGATGAGAAGAAAAGGGTATGTAAGGAAGGTTTTCTCTCCTAAAAAATTCTGCTTCTTTTAACTCTTCTTTATTTATAAGAACTCTATTTTCTGACACTTTCACCACATAAGCTACTATTAAAGTATCCCCATATCTTTTAGTGTTTTGAGTGTAGACTCCTATAAGTTTAATAATTCTTCCTCTTAAGCCAGTTTCTTCCTTTAATTCTCTTAAACAGGCTCCTCGAGGAGTCTCTCCCCCTTCAATAAAGCCACCAGCAAGGGCCCACTTATTTTTTCCTGGCTCAATGTTTCTTTTAGTTAAAAGAACTCTTCCTTCCTTATCAACTGCTACCGCTACCACTACTGGCAAAGGATTTCTATAATAGATCCACCCACATTTAAGACAAACCTTCCGCCGAGCCTCCTCTATCTTCCGCCATTTTAAAAAGCATCCACATTGGGGACAAAATTTAAAGTCGGCGCTCATCTCTTACACACCCCATCATCTGAGCAAGGCGGTTTATCGCAACGCTCTTCTCTTCCACAGCAGGTTCTTGTAGGAAAACTGCTATTTTTATAATCAGTAGCGTAGAAGCCTGAGCCTTTAAAAATGAAACCTGCTCCTCCTTCAATAAGACGTCTAACTTTCTGACCACATCGAGGACAAACTTTTACCGGCTCCTCACTCATATTTTGAAATCTCTCAAACCTATAACCGCAGTCTTCACATAAATACTCATAAGTAGGCATTCTATCCTCCTTACCCCTTTAACTTTAACTTTAACTTTCCAAAAATACCCATATAATCAATAATCAGCTTTCCATTTAAGTGGTCTATTTCATGTTGCAATACTCTTGCCAAAATTCCTTTTGCTTTTATCTGTGTGAGTTTGCCTTTTTCATTCATACCCTCTATTACCACTTCGTAAGGTCTTTTTACTTCCACTCTAATGTTGGGGATGCTTAAACATCCTTCTGCCATCTTGTCTCTGCCTTTTGTCTCAATAATCTGGGGGTTAGCTAATTTAACTATTCTGTTGCCAACACCTGCTATAATAAGCTGGAAAGATATGCCAACTTGCGGGGCAGCCAACCCTATCCCACGAAAGTACTGCATAGTAGAAACCATCCTTTCAAAAATCCTGATTTCGTTTTCTGTAATTTCTTCTACAATCTGACACTTGCTTCTTAATACCTTATCAGGATACTTTTTTATATCTAATGATAAACCTGATTGCATTTCCTCCTCTAGTCAAATTCCGCTACTTTAAGTTCTTATCAATTAAGAGAACAAAAATTAAAGCATTTCTCCTTATCCCTCTAAATATGCTATTATCTTTTCTATTATTTCATCTGTAACTTTAGAAGCAACTAAATCTTTATTAAAATATACAAATGGTTTACCTGAATCAGAAAACTTAACAATTTCAGGCTCAACTGGTATTCTACCTAAGAAAGGGACACTCAACTTTCTTGCTGAAACTTCTGCCCCTCCCTTACCAAATAAATCTATCTCTTTTCCACAATAGGGGCAAATAAGACCGCTCATATTCTCTATTATCCCAATTACAGGAACATTTAACTCTTTAGCAAACAATACGCTCTTGCGGGAATCTAAAGTAGCCACCTCCTGAGGAGTAGTAACAACTACTGCTCCATTCAGGTTTGGTATAAGCTGACACACACTTAAAGGTTCGTCTCCCGTGCCCGGAGGAGAATCTATCACTAAATAATCAAGTCTTCCCCAATTTACATCAGATAAGAATTGCCTGATTACGCCCATCTTAAGAGGGCCTCTCCATATAACAGGCCTCTCTTGGTCTTCGCCGACAAAAGCAAGGCTAATTGCCCTAAGATTAGGAAGTACTTTTATAGGTTCAATACCATTATCTGAACCTGTAATCCTTGCTCCTTCTACTCCCAGCATTTTAGCAATATTAGGGCCATGAATATCCACATCTAATATGCCAACCTGCTTGCCCCTAAGAGCTAAACTGTAGGCTAAATTTATCGCTACTGTGGTCTTTCCTACTCCACCTTTTCCACTTATAACAATAATCTTATACTTTATCCCGGCCATCTTTTCTTCAAGACGTTCGTCTTGCCTTATCCTCTCTTTATCATTTATATTTTGCATTAGCCCCCCCTAAAAACAGAAGGTTATGTAATCTCTCTCTCTAATCTATGCCAGATTTTAGTAATCTGTCTCTTGGCTTCTGTATCTTGGTGCTCTATAATTGTTTTTCCTTCTACCATTGCCTTTACTACAGACTCGTCAAATTTTATTTTGCCAATTATTGGGATATTATTAATCTGGCAGTAATTTTCTATTCTTTTAGTAACTTCAATATTTAAATCAAATTTATTTATTATCAGTTTAACAGAAACTCCAAAATGCCAAGCAACTTTAATAACTCTATCTGCATCATGCAAGCCTGATAAAGTAGGCTCAACCACCACTATTGCATAATCTAAGCCTGATAAAGAAGCAATTACCGGACATCCTATACCTGGAGAACCATCTATAATTATCAAACTACAATTTTCTTTCTCAGCTATTTGCTTTGCTTCTTTCCTGACTAAACTAACGAGTTTGCCTGAATTCTCTTCAGCTGTCCCCAATTTGGCATGAATTAATTTACCAAATCTTGTATTAGATATAAACCACTCTCCACAAATTTTTTCCTCCATTCTAATAGCCCCAACAGGACAAACATAGCTACAAAAACAGCAGCCTTCACAAGAAATAGGGTCAACCACAAAATCCTCAGTTATAGCAGAAAAACGGCATACAGAGAGGCATTTCCCACAGCGTTGACAAAACTTCTTATCAATCTTTGCAACTTTACCGCTTTTAAACTTATGTCTTTCTATAATTTCAGGCTTAAGCAAGAGATGTAAATCTGCTGCGTCTACATCACAATCAGCAAAAATAGCATCCTTAGCTAAAGAAGCAAAACTAGCAGTAATTACAGTCTTACCTGTCCCGCCTTTTCCACTAATAATCCCAATTTGCTTCATTTCACTAACTCTTTAATCTTATAATAGAGAGTTTTAAACTTTTCTCTATATTCAGGAAATCCTTCTATAAGGGGGATGCCTTTTGAATAAGCAACTGCTATTTCTTTTTTAAAAGGGATCTGCATAAGAATAGGGACCTTCTCCTGCCTACAAAACTCATCTACTTTGTTATCACCCAATTCAGACCGATTAATAATTACACCAAAAGGAATTTTAAGTGTTCTCAACATCTCAACCGCTAAAGCCAAGTCATTAAGACCAAAAGGTGTAGGTTCTGTAACCAGAACACAAAAATCACTTCCTCTTACTGCTTCAATAACAGGACAGGAAGTACCAGGAGGAACATCAATAATAACATTTTTACCAGAATTTATATGGGCTTTGACTTGGCGAATAAGAGGAGGAGAAATCGCTTCACCAATATTAAGCTTCCCTCCCACAAATTCTAAATCGTCTTTTCTGCCTATTTCAATAATACCTATTTCC
>Ga0164318_10003025_pt1 | contig 15823 bp, 9 predicted proteins | sample GuaBasSedimGuay9_FD_113734 | JGI IMG/M metagenome (GOLD analysis project Ga0164318, IMG submission 113734) | Subseafloor sediment microbial communities from Guaymas Basin, Gulf of California, Mexico - Guay9, Core 4571-4, 0-3 cm | ecosystem: Environmental > Aquatic > Marine > Hydrothermal vents >...
AATTTTTCCTGATCATATGGATGTTTTCTTGCAGATCCTGTAAAACTAACTGCACAATTTGCATAGTCCATTTTTGATTTATATTTTGTAATATTATACAGTGGTTGAGTCTCTATATATTTAGTAATACTCATAATTTAACTCCCGGTATGGAGTACTTTATCTAATTCCCGTTCAGGTATCTTATGAAAATACTCCATCAAATCTTCTTTAAGATCTTCTTCAAGATCAATAAAACCAAGTGAAAGTACATTGTTATTTCTAATAACTGTTACAGATATTGTATTAAAAGATTCCTTAAGTCGCAAGGTGCAATTAGATAAAACTATTCCTTCTTTAATATCCTGTGTAACCTGAGGAGATTCAGGTTTAAAACTTATACCACCTATTGAAATATCTGTAATTTCTCCATTAATTAAGGATGGAGTATGAGGATGAGTAAATATAAATTCAATATCTTCGGTTACCGTGCTTAAATATCTTCTACTAATTCTTTTATCATCAATAACATTATATCTGGTAAAAATATCCTCAAGCTGACCAAGGACTGCAGGGTCATTGAAGTTATCAGAAATAATTCCATTTACTTCTAAAGAACTTGCCTTTGTGCTTTCTTCTGTTGGGAACTGTTCACCTTTAAGTAATATAAAGACTGAGTTTTCTTTAGATAGCATGCTTCTCAGTACTGTAATAAATGGTTTCCAGTGCCTTGGGAAATCAACAGCACTAAAAATTACCAGATCAGGTTTAATTTCTTCAATATTGTCCAGAGCTTTTATAGGGTTGCGATAATGAATGAAATCAAATCCTCTTGGAGCTAAATGTTCTATAACCTGATCTTTCAGGTTGTCATGTTCAATTACTAACAGAGTTTTCACTATTTTGTTCCAAGGTTTCTAACATCATAGTTATATATAGACCATATATTTCCAAAACGATGCAGATAATATGTGTATTTTTTAAGTTCGGTATATTCTGGAAAAATAAATTCCTCATTTACTACTACAGTAGCTTCATTATGTGTATAACTTGTTTTTAAAATTTCAAAAGAGGAAGGTGTTAACAGAATATCATTATCAACCCGTTTATTTTTAAGTTGAGTTTTATAATCTTCAATTAAAGCAAGCTGTTTTTCTTCTGAAATAGAGTTATATTTATGTTTAAGGTCAGGATGATTTAAAAGTAGCCCCTTTATATCAAGATAAAGGAAAAACTTATTCCAGGCACTCTTTAATCTAGCTTCAATGGTATATCTTACAACTTCATCCGGAGGCATAGCAATTAATTCCAGAATTTCACCCGTTTCAAAATCTATTTGTTCTTTAAAAACAGGAATGTTCATAGAAGGACGAACAGAAAGTGTAAGTTTATTAGATTCAATATATTGAGTAGAATAGCCTAATTGAAACTCCGGATAGAACTTTGCTTGTAATATGTATATTCCACTCTCTTCAATTTCAACATAATCATCCAGATCAGTAACAAAAGCGTACTCTTCACCTGGAAGAAGTGTAATCCCCCGGTAAAAAACTGGATTATTAGTTCGGTGACTTAAAATATATTTGTTTGATTCCTGTAAAGAGATATTTGTAAGTGTTTTTACAAAAAAATTAAAATTAAAGGAGCGAATTTCTGCAGAATTGAATGTAAAGTTTTCCAAAGAATTATTTATAATTCTAACTTGAATTTGAATCTCAGTTTCAGGATAGTATATCTCTTTATCAAAAAAACGAATTGAAACTGATACTTCTTCTGAAACTGCAAAAGTTAATGACGCAAATGTAATTGACAGATATAATAGCATTATGATTTTTTTCAAAATATTTCTCCATAGTAACCATTATAATTTTCGGATTATTATATGATAACATTATTCATAAATTACCTGGATTCAATTTTAAAGGATTATTCTCCTTATAAAAAGACTTTAAACAGCTTAATTTCAAACAATTTTCCTATTTATATTGATGGTTCCGATGGTTTTTTCAGAACATACCTTACAGAAAAGCTTGCAAACTTGTCAAAAGGAAGCACTTTGGTTGTAACTACCACTGAAAAAGAAGCTAAAATAGTATTAAAAGATTTCCAGGCTCTTAATAAAAATGCCTTTTATTTTCCTGGCTGGGAGAATATTGTTTTTAGTGGTAACAAGTATCAATCAAATATTGCTGGTATGCGAATGCACTTTCTTTCAGAATTATTAATGGATAAAAAAATAATTATTGTGCTTTCTTTAAAAACACTACTTTCTCCTGTTCCTCCTGGTTCTTTTCTTAAGAATAAACTAGTTAGTTTGAAAATAGGAGATGCACTTGATCCTCTATATTGGGAAAAACTACTTGTTTCATATGCATATCTACGTGTTACAAAAGTAACAATTCCAGGAGAATTTTCTCTAAAAGGAGAAGTTCTTGATATTTTCCCTTATGGTAGAGATACAGCAATAAGAATTGTATTTGAATGGGATGAGATAGAAGAGATTAAAATATTTGATCCAATAAATCAAAAATCGATTGAAAAACTAAAGCAGATTACAATTTATCCTGCTACAGAAATATTATGGGATAGGGAAAGAATTGAAGTATTAAAAACAATTTTAAAAAGTGGTAAAGATGATGTTGAAACACTTGAATTAACAAATTCATGTAAAAATGAAGAGTTTCTATTTTCTTCCACCTTTAATTCGTTAAATTCTATTGTAAATTATCTTAGTGAAAATTCAAATATTGTACTAATTCATAATGACAGGCTTTTCAATATTCAGGAAACTTTAAAAAAAGAAACCAGAGAGCTTTATAATCGTGCCAGACAGGAGCAACTACCTTGTGTTGCACCGGATCTTGTTTTAAATAATTTTGATAATATATTAAGTACAATAAACAGGAAAATAATTTTTCCGGATATACAGAATCCTGATTTAGAAGGAATTAGATATTCCTATGAAAATGCAAGATCATTTTTTGGTAATATAAATTATCTTAAAGAAGAACTTACAAAGTTACAGGATTCTGGTTACAAAATTACAATATTTTCAGAATCAGAAATACAGGCATTGCGAATTAAACAAATTTTAAAAGATTTCGAGCTTGAAGTTGTTCCTGTAAGCATTTCTGAAGGTTTTTCTCTTCCTGACCTAAAATTTATTGCTATAGAAGAAAATGAAATATTTGGGAGAAGAAGAAGAGTTCCTGCTTCAGTGGGTCGCGTACAAAGCAAGGCTATTGATACATTTATTGAACTGAATCCAGGTGATTATGTTGTTCACATAAATTATGGAATAGGAAGGTTTAAACGAATAGATCGAATAAAAGCAGCTGGTACAGAAAGAGATTATATAGAATTGGAATATTCCGGGGATGAAACAATATTTATTCCGATTGAACAGGTAAATCTGGTTCAAAAGTATATTGGAAAGCAGGGAGGGGCTCCCTCTCTGGATAAGCTTGGTGGTAAATCCTGGGATAATAGAAAAAAGAAGGTAAGAAAATCTGTAGAAGATTTGGCAGAAATGCTTATTGAATTGTATGCAAAGCGTAAAAAGGCCAGGGGCTACAGCTTTCCCGAAGATTCAGATTGGCAATTAGAGTTCGAAGCTGCATTTCCTTTTGAAGAAACTGTAGATCAGCTTAGATGTGTAGAAGAAGTAAAAATGGATATGGAAAGTGAACAACCTATGGACAGGTTGATTTGTGGTGATGTCGGGTATGGGAAAACAGAAATTGCTATGAGAGCTGCTTTTAAAGCTGTTGTATCCGGTAAACAGGTTGCATTCCTTGCCCCTACAACAATACTCGCAGAACAACATTACGAGAATTTTGAAGAACGATTTAAAGGATATCCTGTAAAAATAGGTATGATCAGTCGTTTTGTGTCTAAAAAGGATCAAAAAACGATTCTTGAGAAAACAAATAACGGATCTATAGATCTGCTAATTGGAACTCATAGAATTATACAAAAGGATGTGGAATTTAAAGATCTGGGCCTGTTTATTATAGATGAGGAACAGCGGTTTGGTGTTAAAGATAAGGAGAGATTAAAAAAACTTAAAACTTCTATAGACAGCCTTAGTCTTTCGGCAACACCAATTCCAAGAACTCTTCATATGTCTTTAATTAAAATTAGGGATATGTCTGTTTTAGAGACTGCTCCTCACAGCAGGCGTCCTATTAAGACAATAATTCAGGAATTTGATGAGGATATAATTGCAAGTGCAATTAGAAAAGAAATAGCTAGAGGAGGGCAGGTTTTCTTTTTGCATAACAGAGTTGAAACACTGGACCCTACCCGTATGTTCCTGGAAAAATTACTGCCGGAACTACTTATTGAGACTGCACATGGTCAGATGAACAGTAGTCAGTTGGAAGATGTTATGCATAGGTTTATACATGGTGGTTTCCATGTTCTTGTAGCAACTACTATTATTGAAAATGGCATTGATATTCCAAATGTTAATACCATAATAATTGATCGTGCGGATATGTATGGAGTTAGCCAGCTTTATCAGTTAAGGGGAAGAGTGGGACGATCCGACAAACGTGCTTATGCTTATTTACTCTATCCCGAAAAAAGATCTCTTTCAGATATTGCAATGAAGCGTCTTTCTGTAATATCAGATCATACAGAACTTGGATCAGGATTTAAAATTGCATTAAAAGATTTAGAGATAAGGGGTGCCGGGAATTTACTGGGCAGACAGCAGCATGGGGAGATTCTTTCTGTAGGATTCGATATGTATCTTCGTATACTAGATGACGCTATAGCAGAAATGAGTGATACTCCGGATGATACTGCACCGGAAGTTCTCTTGGACCTGGATTATTCCGGGTTTATTCCAAATACCTATATTAGTGATCAGTCAGATAAGATGGAAATTTACAAAAAAATCTCTTCAATTCAGACAGAACTTGATCTTGGACAAATTGTATCAGAACTGGAAGACAGGTTTGGACCATTACCAGATGAAGTTAACAGTCTTCTTTCTATTTCTGAACTTAGAATAATTTGTAAAAAGCTATATGTAAGTTCTTTAAGGGAGAAAAAAGGTGAAATTAAAATTACTTTTTCAAAAGTTTCAATAATTTCTGTAGATAGGGTATTAAGAATTATAAGTGAGAGTAAGGGGTCGGTACGACTTGATCCGCTAAATCCTCAGAATCTGATAATGAACAGTGATAGAATAGGGCTAAAAGATAAATCAGAATTTATTAGAGAAAAATTACAATCTCTTGTATAATGTTTATCATAACGGAGTTCAAATATGAAAAAGACCTTTGATTTAATTTGCAGTGTAAGAGAACTTACAAGTATATTTAACACTAAAACAAATGTTGGTGGCCTTCTTAATATTGTTGTAAAACTTGTTGCAAAGCATATGCAGACAACTGCTTGCTCAATTTTTTTATATAAAGAAACCACAGAAGAACTGGTGTTAAGAGCTACTGCTGGTCTGAATTCAGATTTTGTTGGTAAAATTAGATTAAAAACAGGTGAAGGTGTTACAGGTCGATGTTTAAAGGAAATGAGACCTGTAAATATTCCCCGGGGAGCAGAAGATCCCTCTTTTAAGCATATCCCGGGGTGGGATGAAGAGCAGTATAATTCAATACTGGCAGTTCCTATTCTTTATCAATCAAAAATACTTGGTGTTTTGGTTTTAGAAGATCCAACTCCGGATTATTATGATAATCATGATATAAAATCTCTTCAGGCAATAACTTCTCAACTGGCAACATTTCTGGAAAATGCAAGTTCTTTAATTCAACTTGATAAAAATGCAGGTAAAAATAAAAAGAGAAATAATAAATCAAGAAAAAATTACTATAAAGGAACCTCTGTATCTGAGGGTATTGCAATTGGTAATGCTCTTTTTCTATCATCTGCAAATGATGATGTTTTTTTAACTACCAGGAATTTAAATTATATTGAAACTATTGATTCTTTCGATAAAGCTTTGGAATCATCTATAGATCAGTTGGAAAAATTACAGGCTACTATGGATGAGAATCTTTCTGAAGCTGGATCATTAATTTTTGCATCCCATCTACTTATGTTGAGTGATGATAATTTTTCAGGTTCTATTAGAAAATATATTAAAGCTGGAGATAATCCTTCAGTTTCAATAAAACGTGTTGTTAATGAATATATTGAACTATTTATGAACAGCCAGAATCTTACTGTACAGGAAAAAATACTTGATCTTAAAGATTTAGGGCATAGGCTTCTTCGAAATTTAACAGAAGACGAAACAGAAGAGGGGGACTACACTGGTCAGATAATTATTGCAAAAGAACTAATGCCCTCAGAACTGGTTAAACTTGCAGCCCAGCATACAGAAGGTTTTATTTTATTAGGATCAGGTTCAACCAGTCATATTTCTATCCTTGCTAAATCTCTTGATGTCCCTGTTGTGTTTTTAAATGACAGTGACTTTTTTAAATCTACAGAAAATGATTTAATAATTATTGATGCTTATCAGTCAATTGTTATTGTTGAACCCAATACAGAATTAATTGAAAAATATTTAACAAACCTAAAACATATAAAAGAAAAAAATACAGAAAAGCCAGAAATTTTAGAGAAAGCAGTAACAATAGATGGTCGTAAAATTAAAATTCAGGCAAATATAAATATATTAAGTGATACAACAGCAGCAAAGGAATTTAAAACAGAAGGTGTTGGTCTTTATAGAAGTGAATTCCTTTTTCTAATTAGAAATAATTTCCCTTCAGAAGAGGAACAGTATATTATTTATAGACGTTTACTGGAAAGAATGGAGGATGTTGTTTTTCGTACTTTGGATATTGGTGGAGATAAAATTCTGGGCCCTGCCAGCACAATGGAACAAAATCCCTTTATGGGATTACGGGGTATTAGATACAGTTTGAGAAATCCTGATATATTCTCTGTACAAATACGTTCTCTTTTAAGAGCAGGGGTAGGGTTTAATTTAAAAATTCTTTTTCCACTAATTACAGGCATAGAAGATTTCAGAGAAGCTGTTAAAATAGTTAAACAATCAATTAACGATTTAATTGATGAAGGGATTGAATGTGCTACCCAACCGGAAATTGGAGTAATGATTGAACTTCCTTCTGCTGTTATGCTAATTGATGAGCTGGCGGAGGAAGCCGATTTTCTTAGTATAGGAACAAACGATCTTGTTCAGTATATTTTGGGCATTGATCGTAATAATGAGCAAATAAGTGATCTTTATATACCACATCATCCTTCTGTTTTACGTGCAGTAAGTAAAATTAGTGAAGCTGCTGTTAAACATAACTGTCCTTTATCTGTTTGCGGTAATGCCGCTGCAGATCCGGATATGCTGGAATATTTTGTTGGTCTTGGTATTTCAACTTTTAGTACAAATCATAGTATGATCCAATTTATGCGAAGGCAGATAAACGAAATGAATTATAGCCATGCGAAATATTTTGCAAAAAAATCTCTAAGTGCCAGAACTGTAAAGGATATTCAGGATTTAATTGCAAAAAAAAGAGTTTAAAAAGCTGGCTTGTAATATTTTTATTTTTCAAATAATATCCATACATGATAGAACTTGCTAAAAGAGATATAAAAAGCTATGTATTACGAGTTGGCAGATTAAGTAAGCTTCAGCAACGAGCTGTAGATACTCTATCCGATCAATTCTGCATTCCCTATGATACTAAAATTATTAATTTCGAAATAATATTTGGTAATACTAATCCTGTAATTATGGAGATAGGGTTTGGAATGGGTCATGCAACAGTTGAAATTGCAGAAAAAAATATAGATAAAAACTATATTGCATTAGAGGTACATACTCCGGGAGTTGGGAAAGTTTTAAGTGAAATTGAAAAACGAAACCTTACAAATATTCGTATAATTCAATATGATGCAGTTCAGGTAATTCGAAATATGGTTCCTTTAAATACTTTGGAAGGTGTTCATATTTTTTTCCCTGATCCATGGCCCAAGAAAAAGCACCATAAACGACGTCTTATTCAAAATAGTTTTATTAAAGAGCTTATTTTGTTAATTAAAAAAGGTGGTTATATATATGTTGCTACAGACTGGGAAGATTATGCTCAGCAAATAATATCTGTTCTTACTGAATTTGATGAATTGGTAAACCCTTTCGAGGGCTTTGCAGATAGAATTAAGTGGCGTCCGGATACAGCTTTCGAAAAAAAAGGATTAGCAAAAAACCATATAATTAGAGATATCTGGGTTGAAATAAAGTAGATAAATTAAGGAGATTGTTTTATGAAATCAGTTAATGAAAAAGATTTAAAAAAATATAGTAATTTGGCAGAAAGCAATAATGTAATAGATCCTACAAGATTTACTAATTACGATGTAAAAAGGGGTTTGAGGAACAGTGATGGTACCGGGGTTCTTGTTGGGCTTACTCAAATAGGTGATGTTCATGGTTACATAGTTGATGAGAACGAAAAAGTACCAGTAGAAGGAAGACTCCGTTATCGGGGTATAGATATTAAAGATTTAGCAGAGGGTTTTTTAAAAGAGGGACGTTTTGGTTTTGAAGAAACTGTTTATTTACTTCTATTTGGAGAGCTCCCCAGGCAGAATGAGCTAGATTATTTTATAAAAATACTGGCAGAAAACAGGAAACTTCCAAAAGGTTTTATTGAAGATATGATCCTTAAAGCTCCCAGTACAAACATAATGAATAAATTAGCCCGAAGTGTTCTTGCGGCATATTCCTACGATGATAATCCTGAAGATCTTACATTAGAAAACTGTCTAAGGCAAAGTATTCAGTTAATATCATGGTTTCCAATCTTTGTAGCTTATGCATATCAGGCTAAAAAACATTATCATGAAAATAAAACTCTTTTTATACATGCTCCGGATCCTTCATTAAGCACTTCTGAAAATTTATTAATGCTTATTCGATCAGATAAAAAATACTCACGTGTTGAAGCAGAACTTCTTGACTTATGTTTAGTTCTTCATGCGGAACATGGCGGCGGTAATAATTCCACATTCTCAATTCATCTTATTTCTTCAGCATCTACTGATACATATTCAGCAGTTGCTGCTGCAATTGGTTCCCTTAAAGGAGCTAAACACGGTGGTGCGAATATTAAAGTAATCACAATGCTTGATAATATAAAGAAGAATGTTAAGGACTGGAAAAATAAAGAGGAAGTTTCTGCATATCTTGCAAAAATTATTAATAAAAAAGCCTTTGATAAAACAGGATTAATATATGGTATGGGACATGCTGTGTATACTTATTCCGATCCAAGAGCTGTACTTTTAAAAACAAAGGCAAGAAAACTCGCAAAATTAAAGGGTGTTGAAGATGAATTTAATCTTCTTACTCTGGTAGAAGAGCTTACACCTTCTGTTTTTGCAGATGTGAAAGGGAGTACAAAGGTAATATCTGCAAATGTAGATTTTTATTCCGGTTTTGTTTACAGACTTCTTGGAATCCCTGAAGATCTGTATACACCTATTTTTGCAATAGCAAGAATAGCTGGCTGGAGTGCCCATAGAATTGAAGAATCTCTAAATGGCGGTAGGATAATGCGTCCTGCTTATAAGCATATAAAAAAACCTGGAAAAGAATTTACCCCCATCTCTGAAAGATAGACCCCCCTTAGCCCCCCCCCTCTCTCTCTTTATTCAGAGGGCCGGGGGACCCCAGGGGGTAAGGGGCTATTCTTCAGCTGTTTTGGAAGCTTTAATAACTGCATCTGCTATTTTCCCGGAAATTGTGGAATAGTGATCAAATTCCATTTCAAATGATCCTGTACCGGAAGTAATAGACTTTATATCTATCGAATATCGTTGAAGTTCAGACTGGGGAACTTCTGCATCGACCTCAAGAATTCCACCTCCAAGATCTTCCTGACCCAAAACTTTTGCTCGTTTTGAACTTAAATCTGAAAGTATATCTCCAATATAGTTTGCAGTTACAAACACCTTAAGTGCCATAATAGGTTCAAGTAATTTTACACCGGCTTTTTCCAGAGCAACCTTCATTGCACCCTTCCCAGCCAGTTTAAACGCCATTTCTGATGAATCAACAGGATGTTCCTTGCCGTCAATAATTGTTGCCTGTATATCATCAATAGGGTAACCTGCTAAAAACCCCTCTGACATAGCTTCAAGAATACCTTTTTCAATACCAGGCATATATCCTTTTGATATGGATCCGCCTTTTATTGCATTTATAAATTCGAAACGAGATCCTCTTGGCAGAGATTTTATACTAATAAGAACTTTCCCATACTGTCCATGCCCTCCGGATTGTTTTTTATGGGTATATTCTGCTTCTGAAGATTTTGTAATTGCTTCTCTATAAGCTATTTTAGGAACTCTTTTTTCAACCTGAATTTTCTGTTTTTCTATAATTTTATTTAGAATAATTCCTAAATGAAGTTCTCCCATACCGGAAATAACATTTTCTTTTGTTTCCTTATTAAATTCCATCTGAAAAGTAAGATCTTCTTCTGAAACTTTGTGTAAAAAATCATTAAGCTTGTCTTCTTCTTTCTTACTGGCTGCTGAAACAGCTATAGCATAAATAGGATGAGGTAAAGCCAGTTGTTTAAAATGAATAAATCTATCAGAAGAGCAAATGGTATCGTTTGTTTTAATGGTATCCAGTTTAACAAGTATACCAATATCTCCTGCGACCAGCTCTTTTACTTCAATTAATTTTTTACCAATAGCCTTATAAATTTTTGAGCTCTTCTCTTTTTTTTCTTCTCTGGAATTGTAAATTTCTGTATCAGAATTTAAAATACCTGAAACAACTTTAATAAAAGATAATTTACCTGAAAATTGATCCATGCTGGTTTTAAAAACAAATGAACTAAAAGAATCATCCTTGGATATAGGAACATCTCTATCTTCAGAATCTGCTCCCAGTGCAATTTCAGTATAACATGCTGGAGATGGTGCTGTATTTGAAATAAAGTTTAAAAGGGATGTAATCCCATTTTTCTTCAGAGTACTTCCACAAAGAACAGGTACAATTTTATAATTTTCAAGACCTTCCTTTAAACCCAAACGTATATCTTCAGGAGAGAGAGTTCCTTCCTCAAAATACTTTTCCATTAAGTCATCATCACCTTCCGCGGCAGATTCAATAAGCTTTAAACGATATTCTTCAACCATATCATGCATATCAGCAGGAATATCCACTGCTGTATCTTTTTCACCTGATTCATGAACAAGATATGCTTTATTTTCAATTAAATTAACTATTCCTTTATATTCGTTCCCTAAACCAATAGGGATAGTAACAGGCACAAATGTTTTTTCAAATTTATCATTCAGATCTTCAAAAGCCAGATCAAAACTTGCTCTGTCTTTTTCCAGTTTATTAATAAAAACTATTCTGGGCATTCTTCTGTTGTTCAGACGTCTCCATAATTTAATGGTTTCAATCTGGACAGCATCAACTGCATCAACCATCACTATAGACGATTCAGTAGCCCTGTAGGCACAAACAACTTCTCCAACAAAATCTGCAACTCCAGGAGTATCCAGAATATTAAATTGTTTGTTGTTCCACTCTAGACTAGCCAGAGAAGTATGTATTGATATTTTTCTTGCAATCTCTTCATCCGTATGGTCACTTACACTTTTCCCTGAATCAGGGAGTTCCGCTTTTGGAATAACACCACCTACATAAAGCATTTGCTCTAAAAGTGAGGTCTTTCCAGTGCTTCCGTGCCCAACAAGAGAGATGTTTCGTATGTTAGCAGTGGTAAAACTCATAATTCCTCCATTAAATTAGTAACAAGATTTCTAACTATAAAAGCAGAATTTAGAGTTGTCAACAAAAAACTAGATTCCACCTTCTTTTTTTGCAAAATAGGAAAATTCCATAGCAAATGTTCCCCGTCCCTGAGTTAGACTTCGCAGAGCAGTAGAATAGCCAAACATATTTACCAGTGGAACTTCTGCTCTTATATGCTCAATAGCGGGCTTACTTTCCAAACTGCTTATAATGCCTTTTCTTGTAGTAATATGGCTAATTACCTCTCCTACAAACTCTTTAGGAGTCAAAATATCAACATTCATAATTGGTTCCAATAGAGCGGGATCTGCTTTTCTGCAGGCTGCATCAAATCCAAGAGCACCTGCAGTTTCAAATGCCAATGCAGATGAAGTCTGCTGATCGTATACAGCACTGGTCATAGTAACTTTTATATCTATAGTTTGATATCCAAACATAATACCCGAAGAAAAAGCATTTTTTACTCCCCTGGCAGCCGCATCATTAAACTCTCTGGGTAGAACTCCCTCGGAAACTTCAGAAACAAAACTGTTTCCTTCCCCTTTACCTGCAGGCTCAACAGTAAGTGTTATTTCTGCAGTATTTTCTTTACCAGCAACAAGCTTTTGAAAACTTTCAGTATGGGATATCTTTGTAAAAATTGATTCTCTGTAAGTTACCTGTGGTTTCCCAACATTTGCCGCTACCTTAAATTCACTTATTACCCGTTTGACAAGTACATCTAAATGCAATTCTCCCATACCGGCAATTATCAGCTGTCCTGTTTCCTCATTTTCTTTAACAGTAAAAGTAGGATCTTCTCTTTTTAAAGATTCCAGGGCTTTTAAAAGTTTATCCTGATCAGAAATAGTTTTTGGTTCAATTGCAACAGAAATAACCGGTTCCGGGAAGTTCATATCTTCGAGTAGAACCTGAAACCCCTCAGACCCAACAGTATCTCCTGTTTGTGCAGATTTAAACCCAACAACTACTGCTATATCACCTGCATGAAGTTCATCAATAGCCTCATACCTGTTTGAATGCATACGAAGAAGTCTATTAATTCTTTCCCTTTTATGTTTATTTATATTTAGTATGGCAGTTCCTTTTTTAATAGTACCGGAGTAAACCCTTATAAAACTTAAAGCACCTGCTTCTTTATCACTCTGAATTTTAAAAACCAAAGCAAGAGCAGGTCCTTTTTTATCAATGGGAACAGTAACTTCCGAGTTGTCTTTTAGTTTGTGACCAATAACCTTTTGACCCTCTAAAGGTGAGGGAAGAAAGTCCAAAACACCATCTAGAAGTGGCTGAACACCAATATTTTTCAAAGATGCACCAACAAATACCGGAACAAGGTTTCTATTAAGAGTATTTTCACGTATAGCTTCTTTAATTAGTTTTACTGGGATATCATCACCTTCAAGAAAAAGATCTGTAATTGCCTCAGAATATTCAGAAATTTTATCCAGAAGTTTTTCATGCCACTCATCTGCAAGCTCTTTGTAATCATTTGAAATATCAGATTCAATAATCTCACTGCCTTTGGAATTTATCTCAAAACGTAGTTCTTTCATTTTAATTAGATCTATAATACCAATAAAGTCGTTCTCTGATCCTATGGGCAGATAAAGTACAAGAGGATTTGCCTGAAGTTTTGTTTCAATATCTTTAAGAACTTCATAAAAATCAGCTCCCAGACGATCCATTTTATTTACAAATGCAATTCTGGGGATATTATAATGATCAGCCTGGTGCCAGACAGTCTCAGATTGAGGTTCAACACCCCCAACAGCACAAAAAATTGCAATTGCACCATCCAGTACCCTTAAGGCTCTTTCTACTTCAGCAGTAAAATCGACATGACCGGGAGTATCAATAATATTTATATGATGTTTATTCCAGTAGCAGGTTGTTGCAGCAGAAGTTATAGTTATACCACGATCCTGTTCCTGTTCCATCCAGTCCATTGTGGCTTCACCGTTATCGACTTCACCTATACGATGGCTTTTCCCTGTATAAAATAGTATTCGCTCTGTAGTGGTCGTTTTTCCGGCATCGATGTGAGCCATAATACCAATATTTCTCATTGTTTCAATAGACATAAATTACCTCAGATGGCATGCTATCATAAACATTTAATTGAATAAAGATGTGCTAGTTAATTCTCTTTTTTTGTTTATTAAAAAAACTTATTGCAAGTATATTGACACGTTTAAAAGGCTATGCTATTTTATCCAAACCTTAAGGGCGTTTAGCTCAGCTGGGAGAGCGCCTGCCTTACAAGCAGGATGTCGGGGGTTCAAATCCCTCAACGCCCATTAACCACGGTAACAGTTTATCTGTACTGTGGTTTTTTTTATGTCCTGTTGATTTTACGGATTTTATACTCTTTTTTATTTGGGCGGCCGGGCGTGGCTGGTCGTGCGCTTCGCTTACTGCTCGCCTATGCAACCTTAACTATGCGGGGGTTCCGTTTGTATTTGTTATATAGACGCCCACGCAGGGGCGCCCCTACAACAAATACAAACCGCTTCGCGCCACTTTTATCACTGCCGCGAGGGAAAGGGTATGTTTTGTTTTCAAATATTCTTTGTTTTTAAAATAACATTTTAAAACTCAATCTATAAAAGCTGGCACAGAACCTGCTAGTCTAAAACTAAGCGGGGTAAGAAAAAGAATGATTCAATTACTGTTAATTTTAATTATAAATACTATTGTACTCATTGCCTGGGGCAAGTATCTGCATCACCTGGATGCTTTTACAGTAGACAAGAAGAATGAGCATAAGCTCTTTTGGTTGATAATTTGGGGAGGTCTCCCTTCAATTATTTTAACTTTGTTTATTCAGTATAGATGGGAAGATATTCTCTTTGCCCTAACAGGACTCAGGTCAAGTACGAATCCATTTGTTGACAACCTGCTAATAGTTGGTCCTGTAGAAGAATTATCTAAATTTGTTTTATTTATTGCACTGGCTGGAATAATGGGATCGATAAAAGAACCCAGAGATGGAATACTTCAGGGAGCTTCTGTTGCTCTGGGTTTTGGTTTGGTTGAAAATATACTGTACGCCTGGTCTGGAGGTATATTTTTACTTTTAATTCGATCAATTCTTACTATTGTGGGCCATATGTCCTATGCCATTATATGGGGGTTTACCTGGGGAGCTTATAAATACACATCCTGGGGGGAGAATAAATCCCCTGATCGGTTTTATGTTATTCCTTCCATACTTTTTGCTGCTATGTTTCATGGATTATACAATACTCTTTTGGAATACGGATATCCTCTTATTGCTATATCTACAGATTTGCTGACTGTAGGTCTGTTTTTTCTAATTCACCGCTATGTTAGAGATAATTCTCCATACAAAAAATACAGCTTGAAAGAGTATAAACAAGCTATACCAGCGTTAAAAATGGGTCTTAATAAATATCCTAAAAGCTACGAGTTGAACAAGAGAATGGGTGTTTTTAATATCTATACACGGAAGTACAAAATTGCAGAAAAGTATCTTAGAACTGCAAGTAGAATAAGTTCCAGTAAGATAGGGGGCAGGTTCTACTATGGTGTATCCAGATATTTGAATGGTAATACTACCGATGGTATCAAATTAATGAACAAGGCAGTAGGAGATCTTCCTATAAATATGCGAAAGCGGCCTGTAGATAGTCTTAAGAATGTAATAAGTAGTGATTCTGACAGGAAGGAGCTTCTGGAGCATTTTGATGAACAAAGTCTGCAATTTAAGATGGATGAGACCAGAGCTAGGAAGAATAAAACCGCTACTCAAATACATTATCCGTTAAAACGAAAAAAGATGGTGCAGTCTAAAAAACATTCCAGGGCGCAGGTGGATGATACAAATTCAAAAGGCTGTCAGGGTACATGGGAAAGACTGGTTAGAGTTTGGCCGGGACCTGTTATTTTGAAACCATATAAACTTGGGGGGAGTTCTGTTGTTAACAGAGCTGGGAAGTCGTATAGAGAGGTTTTGGATGAGAAGGTTGAGGAGTGGAAACAAAAATCTCATTTGCCAGACAGCTCAGTTTAAACTATAGTATACTCCATGAATGA
>Ga0164318_10003026_pt1 | contig 15822 bp, 15 predicted proteins | sample GuaBasSedimGuay9_FD_113734 | JGI IMG/M metagenome (GOLD analysis project Ga0164318, IMG submission 113734) | Subseafloor sediment microbial communities from Guaymas Basin, Gulf of California, Mexico - Guay9, Core 4571-4, 0-3 cm | ecosystem: Environmental > Aquatic > Marine > Hydrothermal vents...
CATCAACAGCCACCTTTATTAGTGATGCAGTTGCACCAAAAATAATTATTATCATTCCTATAATCATTAAAATTATTCCTAGTATAGATGTAACACTAAATGATAAATTAGGAACGCTTCCAAAACCGGTAGGAGAGAAAGGAAAGGATAGACCAGCCAGATACATTCCGCTAAAAACAAGGATGCCACCTATAATGTACCATAGAATTGCATAAATGAATGCTTTAAGAGCTAGGAAAAATGCTCTACCCCAAGATACCATATTTTTACCTCTTAAAAAATAACTGATCTATTTATAAAGGTTTATATAATTGTTTTGTATTTATTAAATGTTGAAAAGTATGGATAAAAAAATTTCTTTAGGTTCTGGTTTTGAGTTAGAGATACCGACTTCTTATTCAGAGCTTAAGGAGAAGGCAGAAAAAGAAATAGAGGAATCAGTTAAAAAATATCCAAAAGCATATAAACTTTGGAATATAATGAAGGATGATCCAGAGGTTAATGCCTCATGGGATATTTCGAATTTTATAGCTGTTTCAAAACTAAACTATAATGATCATGGTGAGGTACATGCAAAAATAGTAGCTGCTAATGCTTTAAAGATGCTTGATCTAATATTGTCCTACGGTATTTTACCTGATGTTATGAAGGAACATGCTGGTGATGAAGATGATGAACATCTTATTGTTCTTGCCGGTGGTTTGCTTCATGATATAGGTAATCAGGTTCACAGAGAGATTCATCCCTTACACAGTACCTATTTAGCTATTCCCATACTAAATAGAATCCTTCAAGAAATATATGAAGATAAAGAAGTAATGTATGAAATAAGAGGTCATATACTTCATACAATATATGCACATGGAGCTGATGTCAAAGATCTAACAATGGAAGCATCCTTTGTAGGTATAGCTGACGGTACAGACATGACTAAGGGTAGAGGCAGATTAGCATTTGATACAGGAAACATAAATATTCATACAGTGTCTGCACTTTCAATAGAGGATGTCGTTATAACAAATGGTAAACAAAAACCCATAGAGATTAGAATATTTATGAATAATAGCGCAGGAATATTTCAGGTTCAAGAAACTCTAGCCCATAAAATTTACAACAGTCCATTAGAAAAATATATCGATATAATAGCTGTCACGAGTCCAGAAGAAGGAACAAAAGATGAAAGAATAGTTCATAAACTGATTATAAGTGGAGGGAAGCTCATACCAACCTAATTTTTCCAAGGTATTCTAATTTTTTCTATCATTGAATAATGAATTTTAATATACCAGTCCTCAACGTATTCAGGTAATAAATTTTTATATTTTTCATATCTTTCATCTCCTAGTACTAGAACTGCTTTATCATCGGGGCTTCTTATGGCTCTGCCTAAAGCTTGAGAAGCTCTTCTAATAGCTGGAAGAATATATGCATATAATATTCCTTTTTCATCTCCATAAAGTTCCTTATAGTAATCTACATAAAGCTGAACTTTGCGTGTAGGTTTCTCAAACGGGATACCTACAAGGAAAACTGCTTGAAGTTCTTCTCCAGGAAAATCTGCACCCTCAGCAAATCTTCCACCCATAGGAGCAATAAGAACACCTATACCTTTATGTGACGCTCTTTTAAAATCTTGTAAAATTTTTCTAGATGATTGTCCTGAAAGATCTTTTTGTTCAACAAATGGTTGCAATCCCAGCTTTTCTATCTCTGAAAGCAGTCCAAAATTTATTAGTTCATTTTGTATTCTATAACTCGCTGTGAAAATAGCAGTATTAGATTCAATATTTTTCAAAAATTTTCTTATTGTTTCTACATATTTCTTTGCCATATCACTTTTTAATTCTTCTCCTCTTGTGGTGAGACCTTCAAGAAGATATATAGCTACATTTTCTCTAGCATATATGTTAGGTACGCTAATCTTTGAATACTGATTCAAACCTATTGTTTCAGCGAAAGCATCTATAGGTTCTAGTGTGCCTGAACAAAAAATACATCTCCTAAAATGTTTCCATCGTTCACTAAGTATTTCAGCTGATCTCATATCCCATATGTGAAGATAGAGATTATTATTCTCTCTGGATACTATGAAAGCAATACCCTTTGTATCTGTATTCTCAACAGCATTTAACATGAATTGAGAGAAATGATAAAGAGAAGATCTTGGTCTTTTTCCACTGTTAAGCATATTCAGCCTTATTTCTTCGCCTATTTTTAATGCTTTTTCTAATAAAGGAATATAATCATAATCCACTAAGTCTAATGGGTTAAACTCAGAATCTTCATCTTCTTGTAAATGTCCATATTCTCTGATAATTACATTATATATAATATTTAACATATTCTTAATTTCTTCATCTTCATATTCCTCAATCTCTTTCAGTGATCTTTCTATTGTACCTAATGAAATTGTGTCTGAGCCTAGCTCAATATTTTGAAGATTATGAGCTTCATCTACGACCAATATCGATTCTTTAAAATTTACAAGCCTTCTAATACTCCATTCAAGACGAATATCCACAACATAATTGTAGCTTAATGATGCCACATCTGCATATTTAAGCAGTTCTCTTTGAACAAAATATGGACATATATCTAATTTTTTGCTAAGTTCATAGATTTCTGTATATATGAGAGGGCCTTTTTCAAAAAATAGATTGGGATTAAACGATTTTTTGAATCTTTTATAGTATGGGCACTGTTTTCTCTTAACGCTGCATAAGAAAGAGACCTCGCTATACGATAATTTTTCTGAAAAATCTCTCGCCAATAAACACATGTCTTTTTTACCGCGGTATGATAATCCAAATATCCTAAGCCCTGATTTCGATACGAGTGTTTTAAGTTCTTCTATAGGTCTATCTGTCTCATTTCCTGTTCTAACAGCCCATATAACTCTGTATCCAGCATTCAAGTAAGGCATAAGTGCAGTTAGTATGACAGGTGTCTTACCAAATCCTGTTGCAGCATGTAAGCACAAATGAGACTTTTTAAGTCTAGTATAAATCAAGTTTATTGTCTCTTTTTGATACCTTCTTGGTTTGTAAGGAAAATATTGTAAAACTTTCACTATAATCAACGCATGGTATAACATAAAGAAATAATTATTAAGATTTTGGTTTTTACTCAATAATTTCAGGAATTCTTTTTATATCTGGATCAGTAAAGATATCTTTCTCATCGATACTCATACTTGAAAATTCTGAGACGATTGCGCCTTCATCTCCGGCTTGGAACCAATGAGGTGTATTTGGAGGAATAGTATATTGTTCACCCGGTCTTAATACGATTTCATGCCAGACTGTAAAATATTTTTTTCTATCGACAGGAATCTTTGCTTTCGGACTTTTAGTTGCAGGACCTGGAACATAGAGATATACTTCTCCCCATCTACACCTAAATGTTTCCTGCTTACCAGGATAATTTCCTACCGGCGGATGCCGATGTTCCGGACAAATTTGTCTTGGGAACATTATAAGCTCTTTAGCACAGTATCTCTCATTGTTAACATATACAATTATTTGAAGACCATAAGTATAAAGATCTTCTAAACCGAAATCTGTTACTTCTATATTTTCAGCTTCTTCTTGCGTTATAGCTATACAAGCTTTCTTTAACATTTCAATTGTTTTTCTTCTTGCCTCTAAAACAATCTCCTTTGTAAGGATATTATACCACCCTTAAAATATTTGTATTGATTATATAATATTTAATGAAAATAAAAAATAATTACTGTATACAAACAATATTTTAAAATATCTATTCTATACTCTAAAATGTATGTCGATGTATTTTCCCTCATTAAAAAGGATTGGAGTTTTGGAGACTTTATTTGAAAACGATAAAGGAGCGTATAGATGGGCTTTAGTGAACAGCAATAATCACGTAAATTATTTCAAGGGGCTAAATAGGGAAGCTGTTATAGCTTGCATGAAAGAACCATGCATTGTTTTTATAGATGATAAGAAATATTCCCTTGATGTAAAGGATGTTATATATATTCCTAAGGGTAAAAATGCATTGATTTACAATGAATCAGATAAATATAGCTTAATAGTGATTGGTGAAGGTATTGCGTCGCAAGAACATGGTGTTTATGTAAAGCGTTTTAAGGAGGCTGAAGGTTTTACTTCGGGATATGAAGGATATAGGAGGAATATCTTTAACATGATAGGCGAGAATGATCCATCGGATAGTTTACTTGTAGGATATACTGAGGGATGGCCAGGAGAATGGACGAGTTATCCACCTCATAAACATGATGATAAAATGGAAGTATATGTCTATTATGGTTTGGAGAATAGATTTGGTTTGCAGATAGTTGAAACTAAGGATTCATTTGTGGCGCATAAAGTTAAGGATTATGATGCTGTTGTTATTCTTAAAGGATATCATCCAAATGTACCTACTCCAAAAACAAGTATTTGTTATCTCTGGATATTGACACAGCTATTCGGTAAAAGAGCTATGAAAGTCGAGGTTCATCCCGAGTATAAAGATGTACCTATGGGAAAGACACATCTTAAAAAGTAACGCTAAGAATGATATATAAAATATTTCTCAATTTTTTGAATGTACTGATTATATAACAAGTTATATTTATGTGCTTTATACTTATCAGGAATATATATCTTCTTTACAACTGTTTCTGGTAAAACTTTTTGTAGATAGTTAGGGTTTTTTATAAGGTATAGAGATGCAGCAGCCAAAACTCCTGCATTCTCGATCTGTAATGCTTTTATTTGATGGTTTAATGTGTTGCTTAGAATCTTAAGCCATAGATCATTCTCAGCTCCTCCACCCATTACATAAATATTTTTTATATTATTAGAAGCATTTCTTATAGTCTCGTATGCTGCTTTAACATTATATGAAAGAGATTCCAGAATAGCTCTAAAAATGTGAAACCTATTATGTCCCTGGGAAAGATTAATTATACCTGCTCTAATGCCGCTACGCCACCAAGGAGCTCTAGCACCTATTAAAAATGGAAAAACATATAGTCCTTCTGATCCATCAGGAATTTCATAGGCTTTTTGAGTAAGTATATTATAGGCTTCGTCACCTAGATCCTTGGCAAAATTATCAACAAACCATTTTATTAGCAAAGTTCCACTTGATAATCCTAACTCAAGTAACCATCGATTTTTTAGAAGGTGAATGCTGGTAGTAGAATGCATTTCTGAGTCGATATATGGTTTTGTTAAGGAGACATTTAGATTAATTGCTGTACCTAAAGATATTGCAACGGAATCTGATCTTGCTTTACAGCAACCGAGATTTTCACCTTGTCTATCTCCACCACCTGCTACAACAGGTATACCTTTGGGAATACCAGCAGTTCTTTGAACTGTGGATGTCGTCTCTCCTACTACCTCGTTTGACCAATAAACTTTTGGAAATTTATTCTGTAATTCTAATTCTTCAAAGAACTCGTTTATCCACTTCAATTTATGTATATCAAAAAGTAGTGTTCTGCTAGCTAAGGAAAAATCAGTAATATATGTATCTGTTAATCTAAAGACAATATAATCTTTAGGTTGAAGATAACTGGATGCTCTTTCAAGAACTTGTGGCATGTTTTCCTTAAACCATAATAATTTTGTTGCTGTGAAACCGGCAGAAACTCGAAGACCTGTACGATAATATATTTCTTTTTCATCAATTGTATTTTTAATTGTTTCTACTTGTTTTTCACTTCTTCTATCCATCCATGTGATACAGTTTGTTAAGTTTTTTCCATAACGATCCATTAACACTATTCCTTCTCGCTGGCTTACAACGCCTATTCCTTCGATCTCTTCAAGATCATATCCCATTGCCCTAATTCTTCTGATTCCAATAATGAATTTTTGCCACCATTCATTGGGATTTTGTTCAGCTATATCCGGTCTTGGAGAAAGGGTATCTATGTTCTCCTTAATTAATATGACTATATTCTTACTTTCATAGTCGTAAAGAGCTATTTTCAGGGTCGATGTACCGAGGTCTACACCAAGCAACATATTGCTTACACCTATTAGGTTAGCCATAGTTTACGTTTATGGATATTAAGTTTACGTGATAAAAGAGTTTCAAGTCCACAAATATAGTATTTCTTGCTAAGATCTACTTCATATATGTTTGGAAATTCGAAACCCAATGGACATTTTAGTGGTTTTTTCATTTTTTCCCATATTTTAACAAGTGTATCAAAAGGTATCATTAACTCTATTGTTCTAGATACATTACATGCTTCTTTAGGTGAAAGACCAAGATAATCAAGTGATAACTCAATAACTCCATGTCTCCAAAGTAACTCAAAAATTGTTAACAATCCTTTTCTTGTTAAAAAAATATATTCTTTTTCTCTTGTTATTAATTTCTTATCGCATAGCTTCTTAATCATCAGTGAGGCAGTAGGTTTAGAAACCTTTAGTTTTTTAATAACGTCTTTATTCCTAGGTAAACCTTCATTATTCTTAATCTCAAAGATTATGAGTAGATAATCAGCTTCTCTTGGACTGATATTTTTAATCATGCTCACGGAGAATCACCATACTTAGTATTAGAATAGTGGAAGTTAATCCAACTCCTCCGCTGGGAGGAATGTTTAATATCCTAGCTAATATGTACCCAGTTAGCATCAATAAAGTTGATATGATATACGATAAAATAACGGGTTTCTTTTTGTATATTTTTAAAGCAAATGCTCCTGGCGCTGCAAGAATCACATGTGCAACCAATACTCCGACCGTCGATGATAGTACCGCTGATACAAATGCTACAATGGAATAGAAGAGATATCTATAAAATCTGACGTTTAGACCTAATGCTTCAGCGCCTTCTGGGTCAAATGCAATGTATTTGAATTCTCTCCAAAAAAGATGTACTATAGGAATCGTTATAATCAAGACGACTATAATCTTTGTAAGATCCTCGAGTGTGGCTAGAGATGAAGCACCCATAACATAGGACCATGCTTCTGCTAGAGCTGTGCTTGAGATGCTGCTGGCATAGAAGCTAAAAACTATTGTAATTGTTGTGGCTGCTGCGACAGAAAAAGCTGTAGCAGTGTCCTCCGGAAATCCTTTCTCAACAAGTTCAGCTGCAAGAATAGAGAAAAATATAGCTGTAAACGTAGCAAATAAGGGAATCGGAATATTTAGGTTGTACATTGTATTTATAAAGACTCCTAGTATAGCACCCCCAAGTATTGAATGTAGAAGAGTTAAACTAAACATTATGTTTCTGGACATAACTAATGGTAGACTAATTGAACCAACCAAAATACCACTTAATAGTGCTAAAAGATATATTAGTGCAATTATTTCAAGCATGGTCTTCACCTATAATTATTCCTCCTGGTAGAGATGTTACACCTGGATAAGCCTGACTGAGGATATCTGTCTTTAATACTTCATCGGCTTTCCCTATTGCATATATTTTCTTGTTCAGAATTATAACTTGCGGCTGATAAGGTATACATGGACTAAGTTCATGTGCTACCATTAAAATATCAATGTCAAGTTCTCTGAATAGTTTATAAAGTAGAGCAGTAATCTCACATTTTATCTTGAAATCGAGCATGGAAAAAGGCTCATCCAGCAATAAAAGTTTTGGATTTTTTATCAATGCCCTAGCAATTAGAATCCTCTGTCTTTGTCCGCCACTTAATTCTGTGAACATTTTGTTCTCTACCCCGGGTAAATTAACTATCTCCAATACTTCTTTTACTTTGTTTTTCACTCTTTTTGACAAAATTCTTGGAGGCTTTGTCTTTGAAAGATATCCCATTGATACAACTTCCTCAACGGTTATAGGGACATATGTATTAATGTTCACTATTTGTGGTACATAGCCAGTAATTTTTCTTATTTCAGAGATATTTCTCTCAGGATTATAGCCATATATGTTGATATTTCCTTGTGTTGGCTTAACAAGGCCTAAAAGTGTTTTTAATAATGTTGTTTTCCCCGCTCCGTTTGGACCCATTATAACAACAAAAAACGGAGATATCAAGTTAAAAGATATGTTGTCCAAAACTTTAAACGAATTATATTTCACTGTTACATTTTCAATGTTTACTTCGTTATTCATAGTTTTTCACCTTATAATAAAGAAGAATACTCAATGCAGCTAAAACAAAATTTAAAACAATAGACGGAATTAATATAAAGTCTCCAATATTATTTCCTGTTTGTGTGTATTCAAATCTAAACTTATTTGTTTCTATTGCCGAAACAGTTATTAGAGATGCTAAGTAGGGTATTTTCTTATATGTGAAGACTGGAGTTATAACGATATTGATGTTATTGTTTCTGAAAATATTTATCATTTTCTTTAAACGATTAGCTTCGATATCTGACACTAGTATAAAGTCTATTTTTCTAGATTTCATAATGGTTATGACATTTGAGATATCTTTTTCAGTGGGTTCAATATCATATTCTGGAAGAACAATATCTATTACCTCCATGTTGAGATCTTTAGCAACATACTGAAGTATTGGTGTAAGTAAAATTATCTTAAGGTTTTTTATACGGATTCTTTGTATCTCTATACTTATCTGGTCTAGCAAAGCTATAAACTCTTCATAACGTGTATCAAAATATTCTTTATCTTTAGGATCCATCTCAACTAGTGCCTTATAGACAGTTAACGCTATTATTTTTGAATTATTAATAGAGAAGAAATATCCATGTGGATTAATATCATTTGTCTTAGGATTCTTTAGAAAGACCATACCGTTTTCTATATAATCCTTGTAGTTTATGATTCTTGATTTTATGAAACCTTTGTTATAAAGATCTTCTATTTTTTCTTCTATAAGTAAATGATGGGGACCAGTCATAACTATCAAATCCGTATCAGATACAGCGTTTATGATGTCTGTCTCACTGGGTTCATAGTGATGTGGATCGGCGCCTTGTGGGACTAGTGATTTTACCTTTATTTTTTCACCACCGATAGCTGAAATTATCGATGTTAATGAAGAAGCAGTTACTGCAACAACGATTTTCCTTGATACTGGCTGTGAAAATGCTGGATACAAAGTCATAGCAGACACAAATAAGATAAGCAATAAACTGGACATTATTTGCTTCATAAGCATCACTATATTTTAATGTAAATGTTTTATTTTATAAAACTTTATATTTATAATAAGATATGTTAGAAAAAATATATAGGTAGTTAAAGTTTAGCACTCAAGAATCCTATTTTCAAAATATATGTTTTCTTAGGTAATACGATGATGATTGCATTACTTTTGAGATGATAATTGTTAACTTCTTTTAACTCTATTTTTGAATGAAGTAATACATTATTCTCGTTATCCATGATTTCGAAAATTGTCGTTGCATTTTTAGTCATTCCGGGCAATGGAAACTCATTATATCTCGCTACAAAAATTCTTATTTCATCATTTTCATATAGTTTAAGTACTTCTAATAAATGGCGTCTCGTCGAGGTTGTTAGCCATCCGTTCAGATCATCGAGTCCACCTGATAACTCAACAGCTATTGGTGTCGTCTTCCTATCACCTAAGAATGGTAATTTTTTATTCTTAAAGCATTCAGGCACTTTTATAGTATAAGATCCTGCTATAACTTCTCCCTCATAGGGTATAACACCTATGATAAGAGGAGAATAAATGTATATTCCTCTCTTGAATGGTTTAAAAGTTATAGCTTTTTCACCGAATTTATTTCTAATAACTATACTCTCTTCTTCGAATTCTTTTGAAATATTCCCTGGCATAAAAGTCCATTCCCTTATAAGAACAATATTAGTTTCTCCTACAGCTAAAGGAACAAGTTCTAATAAGTGTGATTTAGTACCTGAATAACAAACAGTGCTTGGAAAATCTTTAGTCATGTTTGAGAGAACAAATCCATCTGGCTTTTTAGGCTCTTTCCTATTGTAGACTGTAAATAATACAGCCATTAAAATTATTATGACAATTATAGAATACACAAATACTTTATCCATGTAAACCTACCCATTATATAAGGAACCTTTACCATTATTTAACTTTCCACTTTAGAAACCCGTTGTAATATGATGGTTTTAGTTTACCTTCTCTATAATATTTAGATATAATACTTTTGATTAGTGGCTTAGAAAGCAAGAGTGATGTTAAATCAACTTCTACACCATATTTTATTAAAAGCTTCGAAACTAATTCTTCAATATGCATAAAGCTATCCGATAGATATTCCAGAACATCATGTTCAATATTCCTTATTCTTTCCTTGTTCAAATCTATTATCTTTCTAAGAATCTTCCAATTCGAAATCCTTGGACCATGACCTAAAACTACAACCTTAGTCATTTTGGAAAAATCTATTATCTTATCCAGTGTTTCTAAAAATGAAGTATGATCTTCAACATATGGTATTCCTACCTTAGTTAGTAATTTATCACCAAATAATGCATCAGACACATAAAGAACATCGTCTTCTGTTAATATACCGTAATGACCAAAAGTATGTCCTGGAAGTTTTATGGGTATAAAACCTCCATAACTTTTTCTTGATTCTATAGGTTTACAAGATACTATGTCTTCACCTTCTAGGAGAGATAAACCTTTCGTGAACATATATCCGTATGAGAAATAATTTCTTATCTTTGAGTAATGTATCATTGGTAACTCGATAAGTGGTGCATAAACATGTGAAGCCTTCAAATAGGGTGTTGCTTGTATATGGTCATTATGTGAATGCGTTAATATAACTGTTATTTCCTTAACACCTAGATTGTCAAGTAGTTTTCTTAAACTTGTTCCTCTTTCTTTTCCGAATCCTGGATCAACTATATACGCAGCATTATCCTTAACTCTTACAAGAGTTGGAGGAGAGCCTCTAAGAATAAGTGTTTCATCACCAAGCTGTTCGAGTATATACTTCATTTGGCAAAACCTTCAATAATTAAATAAGCTAAGTTAAAATTTAAATCTTAATTCATTTTATCATATATTATGGAAAAAGAGATTGAAAAGCTTGCGAAGCTAATTCTCTTATATGCTAAAAATGACATATTTAATGGAACAGGAAGAGTTTTTATTAATGTACTAATAAACCAGGGATACAAATATGAACAGATACTAAAAGCTATAGAGAAGTTAAACTATATGTATGATATAAAAATAGTTGGAAATATTATAAAGATTAAATTTTAAAGGATTTTCCTTCAAGCCTTTCCACTTTTTCGGCTAATCTTCTTTCCTCTTCTTTAATCTTCTCTAATTCTTCCCTTAATCTTCTATACTCTTCTCCTTTCTCCATAACTTTCATAATTTTATTTTCTAAATCTCTAGCTCCCCTAGTAATACTTCCAGAAATGTCATTCTTTAATGATCTAACAATAGGTAATAACCTGGGACTAAGATTTATCCTTATGCTAGATAAAACTGCACGCCTAATATGTGGATGTCTACTCTTGGCTTTTTCCCATAATATTTCAATCAATTTCCTTGATGGAGTAAAGTAACCTAAAGCTTTAATTGCAGCAAAACTTACCGAGATTTCTTTATCATCCACATATTTTAATACTTCCTCTAATGCTTCTTCTGTACCTAATATTCCTAATGCCTCTAAAACGGATCTTCTAATTACATTAGCGTGTGAAGGAAAATCTAAAGCTTTTTTCAAGGCATCAAACGCTTTTTCATGTTTATTTCTGGCTAAAGATACCGCTGCACTGGCTCTAACATAGTAACTTTCATTCTCATCAAATAGAATTGTGATAAGTTTCTCACCGATTTTTTCTTCTCTGAATGATCCAAGAGAATTAACAATTGCTCTTCTTACCTTGGGATGTTTTACTTTATCTAAACTATCGAGAAGAGTTTTCCAGGCTGTATTACCACCTATTTTAGAAATTGCCTTAGCAATTTCACTTCTCAAACCCCAAAACTCTTTATCATCCAATAAATATTTACTCAGTTTATTTACCATCCTAGGTTCTTTTTTATCTCCTATTTTTCTAACAGCTAATATCCTCGGATATAATTTTTTACTATACTCTAAAATATTTAGAAGATCTTCGCTACCTATATCATATGATAGAGATTTGAATATTTTAAAATCTGGGTCAAGGCAAACTGCATATGGCTTCTTATCCATTTTTATATGGACAATTTTAGTTCTTGCATCCAGTTCAAGCGATTTCTTTACTATCTTATTTTCCTGAATAAACTCGATATCAAGTGGCAAAAAGTATGTCTTAACAGAATCATCTCCTTGTTTTTGCTCAATTTTTATTTCTACAACTTTCTCATCTATTAACCATTTATATGAAAAACTAATAACTGGATGACCTGCACTATATATAAATTGTTCAAAGAACCAATCGAGTTGGTAACCAGTAGTTTCCTCAAATATTTTCCTGAAGTCTTCGGTATCAACAACTTTTCCTCTGAATTTATCCAGATATTTCTTAATAGCTTTTCTAAAGTTTTCTTCTCCGATTATGTTTAATAACGTCCATATAACCAGAGCTGCCTTAGGATAACTATGCGCATCGAATAATTCGTCTGGGTATTTATAAATTCTCATCATAATTGGTCTCGAATATCTTGACGAGTATTCTGAAAGATAAGAATCCAGCATGCTTAACAGATCATATATAAATTCATCTTCACCAAGGCTTTCTTTTCTCCAAAATGCTTCGAAAAGTGTAGCAAATCCTTCGTTTAGCCAAAGATTACTCCAATCTTTACATGTAACGAGGTCGCCGAACCATTGATGAGCTAGTTCATGCGAAACTAGAGGTTCGCTTGAAAAGTCAATATGGGCTTTTTCATCATGTAGTGTCATATCAGTTAAAATAGTGAGTGATGCATTTTCCATTCCTCCAGCAACAAATTCTGTAACGCATACCTGTGCATATTTGGGGTATGGAAATTTTATACCTGTATATTCTTCGAAAAATTTTATCATTTTAGAAGTTTTAGAAAAACTCCTGGAAATGTCATTTTCTCTTCCTTCAGGAACAACATATATTAAAGGTATATCTCCATATTTTTCTTCTCTGAAACTAAATTTTCCAGCAGCAAAAGCTATTAGATAAGTGGGTATAGCTATATCTAGTTCCCATCTTGTTATTTTTTTATCATCTTTAAACTTTGTATAAATATGCTTTCCATTGGCTATAACATATGCCCATTTAGGGACTTTTAGTGTCAATGAGACAGGAACTTTTTGATTAGGATAATCATATGTAATAAGCCAGTACCTTGTATCTTCGGGTTGTCCTTGAGTCCAGACTTGTGTAGGATGCTCATCTCTATCCACGGGAACAAACCAAAGTCCCTTTCTTGGATTTACTATTTCATATTCAATTTTTATTGAAATAGTATTTCCTTTCTTTCCTTTATCTCCTAACGAGACTTCAAGACCTTTTCCATCATAATTATATTCTGTTTCTTCATCATTCAAGTAAACTTTATGAACATTCATCTCATATGCATCTAAAGTTATAAATGATGTGTCATTTATTAGATAAAAAACGTTTTCTACATTGCATAAAACTCTTCTTTCGTTGAATAAAATATCTAAAGAAGCATCTACTTTTTGCAGTTTATAGGTGGTTCTCCTAGGCCATTGAGGCTCGTAATCTGGATATGTAAAATTTTTCCCAAGCTTAATCCAATGCATGATTAATCAAATATTTTTTATGGTATTTAAATTTGGTAGCTATGTTAAATTTTTTAAATTTAGAAACTTCCTTATTTTTTCCTTATCTTCTTCAGATAAAATTAAATATATAGAAATAAGAATCGCCAAAGTAAACGTAAGCGATATTATCAATAGTGCATATATTATTTTTTTGTATTCAGGATAATATGAATACATGGGGTAAACTCCTATCCATAGATATCCTTGAAATATCATTAGGGCGATAATGTTTAATGTCAACCTTGCCTTTTTGCTTATCGTCATCTAATTAAACCCTATAAGGTCATTATTTGTTATTTTCAAATTAAAAATATAGTGGTATACCTATTTAAGCTATGTCACATATTTTCTTATAGTAAATAGAAATTTCGGGAGTGCACATATATAGGAAATATACGTTATATGTTTTACTGAAAAATAGGAAGAAGATTATGGAAACATTAGCGAGGAGTAAATTATGAAAATACTATTGGGTACTCGACTTATAGCGATTATTTTAAGCTTTTTATGTGCTACTACTTCTTCATTTGTTTCACTTATCTTAAAAAAATATTCAGGATACGGCGCACTGAATGCAAACTTAATACGGCTTACAGCTACATCAATCTTTTTCATTATTTTATCTATACCCTATATTGCTTCTCCTAATGTTTTCATTGAAGTTTTCCCTGTTTTGGCTTGGCTTATAATTGCAATAATTGTGGGATTAGCGATCGGCGATACATTATACATTAAGAGTTTACAGTATATAGAAATATCAAGGGCAACAGCTGTCGCCTCCGTATACCCATTATTCATAGGTTTCTGGGGATATTTTGCAGGAGAAGACATAACAATTTACAGACTTACTGGAATTTTTATGATTATCATAAGTATATGGCTTTCAACAAATTTTAGTTTTAGAAAAATACCCGAGAAAGGTGTTGTCTATGCATTGGCTACTGCTATAGCATGGAGTATCGGTATAATCCTAGTTAGACTATATATCGATGACCTCAACATAATTGTGGCAAATGCTCTTAGATATCCTTTCGTAATACCATTCATGTTGATAAAATATTTTCTGGATAAAGGGGACAAAAATAGAATATTTAACGTATCTCGTAGAGCTTTAGGTATGCTTATTTTATCAGGTGGTTTAACAGTAGTAAGTAATATTATGTTGGTTTATAGTTTACAGATAGCTGAAGCAAGTCTTGTATCACCAATAGTTGCCACACAACCAATTCAGACAAGCATATTAGCCTATATTCTTATGCGAGAAAAAATCTCTCTAAGAGTGGTAATATCTATAATACTCTTAACATTTGGTACAATCGTTCTTCTTTAGCAACAGGATTTAGGATTGATTAATCTTAAATACCATATTTTTGTTAAATTACTACATATCTATAGATGATACATATGTCGAATCCATTTGAGAAAAAAGGTAAATGGTTAAAAGGAAATTTACATTGTCATACAACTGAATCTGATGGTAGACTATCTCCTGCGAAAGTAGTCGAAAAATATAGAAACCAAGGATATAGGTTTTTGGCTATAACTGATCATAATAAGATTACTAAAGTCGAAGAGAACGATATAATATTGATACCAGGTGTTGAAGTATCTATAAGTGGAAGTGAATATGACAGTAGTTTCCATGTCGTCGTACTTGGATTGGAAGACTACGAAAGAATTGATAATCTTAAAAATCAAGGTTTAGATGATTTATTTGATTATGTATTTTCAATGAATGGATATGCATTTGTTGCTCACCCTTATTGGTCATCTCTAACGTTTAGAGATTTATCAGACATTGAAAAGTTACAGGCTATAGAGGTTTTCAATGCAACATGTGATCTTATAGGAAAAGGGTATTCCTCAGTATATTGGGATGCTCTTTTAGCACAAGGGAAAAAAATAGGTGGCTTGGCTGTAGATGATGCACATAGATATGATTTACCACCAACAGATAGCTTAAAGGGATGGATCTGGTTAAAAGTAGAGGAAATATCGTATAAAGAGGTTTTAGACTCGTTGAAGAAAGGACTTTACTATGCAAGCACTGGGCCGGAGTTTTATTCCTTTGGTATCAAAGATGGATATATAAAAGCAAGTTTTTCTCCCTTTTATCGTGTTAATTTAATCACCAGAAACGGTAGAGGAGCATCTATTAATA
>Ga0164318_10003027_pt1 | contig 15820 bp, 19 predicted proteins | sample GuaBasSedimGuay9_FD_113734 | JGI IMG/M metagenome (GOLD analysis project Ga0164318, IMG submission 113734) | Subseafloor sediment microbial communities from Guaymas Basin, Gulf of California, Mexico - Guay9, Core 4571-4, 0-3 cm | ecosystem: Environmental > Aquatic > Marine > Hydrothermal vents...
CTCAATCTGGGGTCTCCCATATCTCCATCAACTATCGAAACCCAATCTTTTGGGCTTGCGATTGCATTGAACAGTATGAGGGGTAACTTAGACTCTAAACACACGGAGCAAAGGTCTTTCTCGAATACGAAATCTTCTAACATGTTACCACCTCAGCCTTCCAAACAAGACCTTACGTTTTGGTGCTTCAAAACACTCAGTCGGAATATTATACTTAGCCTTCACAACCACGGGTATTCCTTGTTCTTCGAGTATTTTAACCATTGCTTCGGAGTAGGGAAGCACATCAACTAGTCTGTCTCTTTCATAGAGGAAAATTCTTAGATTTATACTTCCTCCTACGCAAAGCTCCTTCGCAGTATCGCAATAGTCTATCACTGCCCAAATCTTCGGATATGTAATCTTCTTCTTTTTCCAAAACATCTTACCTACCTCCAATCTTTTCACCTTTCTCTTCTAGTGGTGGCATAGTTATTCTTATCTTTATCACCTCGGCGAGTTTCTCCCTAATTAATGGCGTTGCCTCTCTTTTAATGTCGTTAAGTACACCTTCAAGCAACGTGTACAAGACTGTGTGAAATACGTGTAAAACGCCCCGTAACTTCGTGATATCTCTATTCTCTAACGCCAACTCTATCTTGCTGAACTTTTCCTCTAGCAACTTCTCCATCTCTCGTTTAGACTTATCCAATTTTTCCCTTTCTTCCCTACTTATAGTTAATGAACTGGCTAGGTAGTGGAGTTGGCGAATTATTCCCATAATAGATGAGACTAGTTCATTAACTTTAGCAGATGGTGGAAAGAATCCCAGCTCAGTTAACGACTCTACGCTTGTTAACTTATCTTCAGCCTGAATTGCCATATCTACTAACTCCTTAAGCTCTTGGGGTGCAAGGTCGAGGTAGATATACCAATTTCTCAGCTCCATTTACTCACCCTTTCTTCTTCTCTTCACCTCCTTTCCTAACTTCTTGAGCAAGACCCTTAGCTATACCCAAGGTTTCCATGACCCTGCTTATTGCAAAGTTAATATCACGCTCAACGTTTCTTCTGACACGCTCCTCTGGGGATAGTCCTAGTCTCTCTATCCGTTCGTATAACCTGCGAATTGCCTCCCATTGAGACATGGTAACGCCCTCTGAAATCGCCGCCTTCACCCTTGCATCGGTTTCCAGCATCTTGGTCTCTGCCAATCTATCAGACATCACATCCAACTTATCTAGGGCCGCTTTCAAGAAGGAGCCCAATCTATCTACGTGTTCTTTGTAAATTTCTAGGGCCAACTCCGCATCTAACTTATCAAGTAGGGCTTGCTTCTCTATCTTTGCGGCTTTAAAACGTTCGCTTATTAGGTGTTGGGCATAGTCCCAAGCCGCCAGTACAGTTCCGATAGTCTCGGGGTCTCTCGTTCTTATAAATTCTCTTGTGTCCAGCTCTTTCACCCTAGCTATCGTCTTTTCTATAACTTCACTTGACTTGTCTTCGCTTTCCTTCTTTTCCTCTTTCTTAGATTTAGCTTTCTTCTTAGTTTTACGACCGCTAGGTTTAGACTCTTCTTTTTTCTCTTCTTTCTCCTCTGGAGGGTCATCTACCTCCACTTCCTTTTCCTCATTTTTTATCGAATAACAGGGTAGTGTTTGCGGAATTAGCTTTCCGTCTGGAGTAAGCATGATTTTAACTATACCCAACTTCAAATCGTTAACTAAAGCATATGGATTTTCGAAAAGGGAAAGGAAGTTCTCGAAAGGTATGAATCCTAGTTTCCCTAATTTCTTATCTTTTGGCTTCTTACTTAGTAGCAAGGAAAAGTAAGTACCTTCATTGGTGTAAGTTAGTTCTATTCCTCGCCAAAATCTATAGTATTCACCATCAGTACCTCTGAATGGTTCATGCCCGATTATGCTCGTTATTATCACAGGTCTAGGAAAGTTGAACTCTATCCTTATTGACTTTTGTTTTATTTTCTTCTTTAGCTTCTCTTCCAACTTGTGTGCTTCTTCAATCAAAGCCTTCTCTTCAACTTTCAGCTTGGCTCTTAATTGCTTTCGCAAGTTTTCGTTTTCTCTACGTAGTCGTTCTACCTCTCCCTCCAGCCTTGCTAGTTCTCTACTAACTCCCTTGCTAACAGCCTCTCTCCATGCCTCAGGACTCTCAGTTGCGACTATGTATTCCTTGGGTCTCAACTTTTCTTTTATCTTTTCTCTAATTTTTAATTTCTTCTTTAACCCCTTGAGCATAGGACTATCCCTCCGTTACAACAGGGCCACTAGGCCCACCACCCGGAATGAAACCACCTCCCGAAGGTTTTCTACCCCTGAGCTTCTTGTATATCAGACCTATTGCCCCAACTATACCTACTGGAAGAACCACGTAGAGCAGGATTATGGTGAACCAGTCTGGGGCTGGTGGCTTCGCTACGTTAAAGGTCTTGTCGTTCGCCTCGAAGTCGGCTATTTCCGAGAGTTCGAGCTTTATCTCCTCGTACTCACGTGGGTCTACTGGGTCTGATTTGCCGTTGGTGAAATCTATAGTAAGTCTTTCTATATCTCCGTCTCTTTCTATTACCTTAGCCCTGACTGAGCCACTCCAGTTCAGCAGGTTTCCATCCTCCTTGAGCAACCAGAAGGATACGTTGCTGTCGTAGGGTAGGTTTCCTAGCACTTTGGTCGAGCCGACGTAGGCATAAGCGGTTACCTTGGGTTTCTCCAGCTTGGTCACGCTAATTTCCACGACCTCTGAGGGCTCGTACCCCTCCTTCTCGGCATATATCCTGAACGTTCCGCTGTGGTTGAAGCACAGCCTGACGTAGCCAGCTATGCCGGATTGATAGGTGCTTATCTCCTCGTTGAACACCACAACGGCGGCATCCTTAACCCCTATTCTAGTTGAGTTATCCTTCACGAATGCTCCTGTGCAGATGGTGGTCTCGTCAGGCCCTATCACCAGCTCATCATTTAGAAGCGAAACCACGAGAGCCTTGGTCCCGGGCTCTTTGGTTTCTGGACAGTTCTCATCTATCTCCAGCGGAAATATCTTTTCTTCTCCGCTCTCTGCCGTTACCCTAATCGACAGCATGGTGGTTTCCTCTTCGGGAACCACGAACTGGTAGTAGCCAGAAGAGCTCGTGAACGTTCCGACCGCCATGTTCTTGGAGTCGGTGACCGTTATGGTTCCGGGTGCCGTTCTTATTATAGTTACCTTTCCCGGACAGACCGAGGAGAGCTTGTAGAGCTCTATGGTATCCGTTGCTCCCGTCGATTCCTGCTTGGTAACGTTGGCGTCGGGCGATGTGGAGTAAAGGCTGACATCTGCCTCGTGCTCGAATATCCAGTTCAGGGAGAGCTTGTAGTCTATTCCAGCACACGAGAAGCTGGCATTCTCTCCCGTGCTGGCCACGACGTTATCGGCGGAGCATCCAGATAGTGAGAAGAGTGCTGAGTTCTCGCTCAGGTACTTGAGCGTTGCCTTGCTACTGCCGGGTAATAGAAGGGAATCTCCTTTGGATAGCACCCCTCCCCAGACCTTGTAATAGGGCGTTGGTAGATTAACCGTGACGTTGATTCTGAAGTAGGTATCGCTCAGCGTCTCGTTACCCGAGGAGACCACGAAGGTCAAGAGCTTAGAGGTCTGGGTGTAGTTCTCGGGAACCTTAACCACGAAGGTAAATTGCTGGTCTGAGGTGAAGGTTTTGGGAAAGTAATCCGAAGGAACTATCCATGTTGCATCGGCCGGGTCTTGCAGGCTTATGGTGGCGTTGACCTCGCCGGGCTCCAGCCTGAAGGTGAAGCTAACCTCCTGCATCTCTCCCGGGGCTAGCGTGAGGGTTCTGGAATCTGGAATGACATAGCCACAGACTCCTATGCTGGCTAGGAGCAGGAGCGTGAGCAGGAGCTTTAGCTTCATCTTATCACCTTAGGGAGATTCATCGAATTGAGGTAAACATTTAAATATTCGCTTTTGCAAGTTTGCAATGTATAACTAGCAAATTCCGCTCCGAGCTGGCTCGGGCGGAATGGGGCGTCGTCAACCGCCCTAGTGCAGGGATGAATGGTTTCGACCATTATGATTCACCTGCAAGCCATCTTTAGATGGCAGCTGACGCTCTCAACCTCATCTTCCTTATTATTATATCTTCGTTGGAGTTGAGGAAGAAGCCAACGTAATCCCCGGGCTCTAACTGAAGCTTCTCCACCACCTCCTTTGGAAGGAATATCTGCCTGTTCTTCGAGACCTTTGAGGCGTTGATGTACTTGAGCTTGGTCATCTTAAAATGTTTAACATTTAACATTTTAAAAAGCTTTCGGTGCTGACTATCATGCCTTGACCCCCCCATAGAGCCCTATTAGGGTTTGAAGGTGGAAATATACTTGACAATTGTCTAAAAAACTATTTTTAAGCACTTGAGAAGTAAAACTCATGGAAGATGTTGAGCTCTTTGCACCCATGGAGCTTCCAACTTGGTTCGCCTGTCTCCTAGTTTCCTGTCTCTACATCCTTCCCAACCTAGGTGTTTTCTCGCTGGAGTTCGGTCAGGCGGTGCTCTCGGTATTTTCGCTACCTTTCTTGGTTGGCTACTTCTACAGCGTGCTGACCAACAAAACGCTGTCCTACAGGAGGGATATGGCAATCCTTTTGGGGCTTAGCCTCGTCTCCTACCTGCTCATGCATCCCCGGGACCCGCTAGGGCAAGTGTTTGATTACTTCCTATACCTTCTCACGGGTTTTAGCATCTACGCAATTTACTTCTGCTACTATTATTTCAGCAAGAATTGTTTGAAGACCAGCACGATAAGGTCTAGATTCTTTAGCGTCTTCGTTCCCACAATGCTCACCGTCTTCATATTTGGAGTTGGGTTCAGGATAATTATGAAGCTGTGGTGGTGATATGTTCCAGAGGGTCTTCACTCTGATAGCCGTCTTTGCTCTGTTTTACGGAGTCATCTCAGCCATAGTTCTGGACCTAGTTCTACTGCTGTCCCAGCCCAACATGGAGAACTTTCAGAAGCTCGTGGTGGATTTGGGAAAGACCATATTTAACTCTCAGGAGGTGATTAAAGAGAGCGTCACAGAGCTTGATGAGGTTATAGACGATGAATCCGTGGCCATGCAGTATAAGGCCTTTCTGTTCAACCGAATAATAGCAGGTTGCCTGCTCTCGATAGTCATCCTCTACTTCATCTACAGGGGTATAAGCTTCTTCGTTCCCAGCGTTAGTGGTGACCTAGGGGCTAAGCTACTCGTCTTGGTGATAACCTTCCTTATCTTCTACGGGTGCACGCTGTCCTACTTAATTCTAGTTGAGCACAAGGGCTTGGTGATGCCATTCCACGGTTTCGTCGAGCTGGTCAGAAAAGCAGAAGCTGTTAGGACTTATCTAACCGCGACCTACAACCTCACGCCAACTCTTTGAAACTTTTTAAAAGGGGTTTGGGACTACTAATTCATGGGAAAGTGGGTAGAAGTTAGGGGAGGGAAGCGAAAGATTCTCCTCATCATGAGCAGACCCAACCCTTATAACAAGCGAGACCCCAAGTGCTTCAAGGTAACCCACCTAGGAAAGCTAACAGGTTTTAGCTTGCCTACCATAACCGAGCACCTGAAAGACCTCAACCACATGGGGGTGGTTAAGCTGGATGTGAGCAGAACCATAGAGTCTGGGGGCTTTCGAGTTTTCTCGAGGATAAAGGGGGCTTGGCTCAACGAGCGTAGATGCAGGATTAGGAGGGAATATCAAATCAAGAAAGATGTACTGCTTAACCTGCTTCCGGCCTATCCCGGTGCCCTGCTCGTGTTGCTCTACTACCTTTTGGTCCCGACTAGGGACCTATTTCCGCTCGTCCTAGCCCTAGTGTTCGTTGTCTCTATTCTCTTAAAGGTGATGTGGGACATAGCAAAATCTCCTTCTCTGCTGAAGGTCTACATTCTCAAAGAAGAAGTAAGGAAACCTAATACCAAAGTTAGGAGCGGTTAAAAAGACCCCTTTAAAAGGAGGTTTCTACCTAAATATAGGTATTGGCCGAAAGGCCACTTCCTGCTCTCGTACTGCGAGGGCGGGAATTTTAAATTATGTAATGTGATGGCGAAAAAGGGTTTGGTGAGATGGGTATGAAAGGTGTAAGTCCGATTGCTGTACTAGCATTGCTTGTAGTAGGTCTATTAGGAATAGCGGCAATGGCGGCTTACATACAGCTAGCGGCAGTTCCTACAGTAGTAGAGTACGAAGGTGAGTTCGACGACGTGTACCTAGCAACCAAGGGTCCGTTCTACAGCGATTTCTCTGAACAAGTAGATGCTAACATCTCCAACGACGTGCTTACCGCAACTTACAGAACGCTCGTGGCATTGAACGCAACCGCCAACTCTGCGGTTAACTCGAGAGACTACGTGCTTGCATTGGCAATAGATATTGACGGTGCTGTAAAGAACATGGAGATTAGCGGTAAGTTAGGAAACGGTGTAGCTTCCACCGGTGACCCTGCAAACGACATGGTGATTAAGTCGGTACAGCTCTGGACTCACGAGGACAATCCAAGACTAGTGGCTGACCTTACGAAGTACATAGAGGACCAGATAGAAATAGACGCTGAGACAGGAGTTTTGGAGAAGGACACCTACGTACTTGAGATAGTGTTCCACAGCAAGGTAATCAGCCCAGACTTCACGACCGGAGACGACTTAATGAAGCTCGAGCTAGAGCTGGATACTGACGGGGACGTTGACACAGCACAGATTACCATTGAATCAGCGTAATCCAGTTTTTAACTAGTAGGTGATACAGCATGCTAATGGCAGTGCTAGGTATAGCTTCCAACTTCGCAGGAATAGGTGACTTAAAGCGTAGAATCGTTGGTGCAGCAATAATTTCCTTTATACTTGGACTAATAGCATCGCTCGGCATTGCCTTTGGAATGGAGTTCATAGTGACCACGACGAGCATTAACATACCCTCGGGTGTTACAGCGTTCCCGCTGGTCTTCGTTGCAGTAGTGATAGTGTATTTGATAGAGTACCTCATTGGCGAAGCAATAGCAGAGTTCTTCAAGTGGCTAGTGAGCCTATCGTAAAAGGGCTTCAAGTGGCCCCCTTTCCCTTTTCCCTTTTTTAAGGTGAGGGAAGTATGAAGGATGCGAAGGTGTTGGAGAAGGGATTGCTGTTTGGAGTGTTGCTATCGTTAATCTACGGACTGCTAGCAATAGAGACAGTTGGATTCACCACAGAGCTGGTAATGAGAATCGTGGGTTATGCTATCATAGCGGTGCCTGTGGCAGTGTTCTTCGCCTACACAGAAAGCAAACTTGAGGATGAAGAGGCTATAACAACTGGTATAGCCTCGACCTTGTTGGTTGGCGTCGGTGCATCGATACTCGCAGGAGCCCTAGAGCCACTAGGTTTAATGGTAACAGCGGTTGAGTGCATCGTTCAAGGATTCCTAGCAGGTATTGCTACCTACTGGCTAGTGGAACGAATAGGCTAGCCGGGCTTTGCTCCGACTTTTTTAACTTTTTTATTTTTCCATTTTCAAACTCAATAGAAGAAAGGTGTGGAAGATGAAGCGGTTGTTGCTTGGGCTTTTGGTCTTGTGTAGCGTGGCTGTGGCCCAGACTGGAGTGGTTAGCGTTGAGCGAAGCGGTGTACCTTTCTTCGCCACCATAGCACCGGGACAGGGAGCTATCTTCAACATAGAAGGAAAGAACACGGGAACTGTTTCCTTCACAGGTAGGGTTTGGTGTACTATATGGGATGTAACAACGGGAACCAGAGAAGAGGCTAGCACCTCGGATGTACAGCTTTACATAGTAAAGGATTCTCAGGAAACGCTCTGTGAGAATGAGGGAAGGCTGTGCTACTTCCCCTCGAAGGAAGGAACCCAACTTAATCCGGGAGACAAGATAACAGGAAAGTTAAAGGTGGTGCTTGGAAGCGGATGTAGCACCTCAAAGCGATTCGAGCTAGAGTGTGCGATGGACTATAGGACCCTTCAGGGAGTATGGATGGTTGTTCCCAACTCAGGAAGTAGCGAAACCGTAGAAGTAGCACCTCCTGATGCTAAGACGTGGATAGAGCTAGCACAAATAGTGTTCTTCATAGGAGGAAGCGGACTACTAATCTATGGTTTAACTAGGGTGATGTGATGAAGAACAAGGAAGCTCTAATTTATATCGGCGTTGGAATAGCACTAATAGTGCTGGCAATCGAGTTACCTCATCTAGTAGGTTTGTTAGTAGCGTGATAGAATGGCATGGAGGAACGTGCTGGGCGTAGTGCTAGTGTTGATAGTAGTAGCTAGCACTCTATACATGGCCCATGCTCAGGGCCTAATAAACTTGCCAGAGATACCTGTGCCGTGGAAGCGAAACGTGAGGTTCGACGTCACCATCCAGACCACGGGATTTGCCGCCTATTGGTACATTTCTAAAGTGGAGGTAGAGACCACACAGGTAGGAATGTTTTCCATAGCACCTACTAAACTTGCATGGATATGTGTTCCGGGAATAACACCACCAGCAGAGCTAAAGGTCGAGCTAACCGTGCCAGCCGCAAATTATAGGGCCACGAAGACGCTTCAGACCTGTGGGGCAGAGAAGCTATACGCCTCCTTCATAGTAGGATTTGACAAACCGGGAACCTACTCCTACACCATTAGGATTTTGAGGGACTCGAGCGTCGAGTACGAGAAGACTTCAACTGTAGTGGTGGTCTAAGATGTGGTGGACGGTAATCATAGCTCTGGTGCTCAGCCTGATAGGAATATGGTCAGTGGCAACTATCCTCGATGCCCTAAAGCTAGTAATAATTCTGGCCATCACACCGATGCTACTGGACCTGTACTATAGGTACCTAGTGTACGTGTTCGAGGAGGTGGATAGGAGAATAGTAGTGGCATTGGTCATAGGTCTTACTGCTCTAACGGACCTAGTAATCTACCAGTCTTGGGGAGCGATAACCGCTTTGCTGATAATAGCAGGAATCCTATATGTGATTTACTATGCGATGGTGAAGCGACCCAAGTTATTTTTAGAGTTTGCTAGGAAAAAGAGTAAAAGAGGTGGGTGAGATGCGTCTGCCGGGAATTGCGTTGGTATTTGTGGCGATGGCTCTCTTGTTTCCAATCCTAGGGCTCATCAGAATGGGTTATTGGACTTGTCTCGAATCCTACAGCGATGACGTCTTTAATTGCCCAACTTTCAAGAACGGTAGACCAGTCGAGAGCTGTGTGGTAAGGGCCTATGCAGGGTGCGGTATAGGCAAGGGTTGTCACGTCAAGAATCTAGATGATGGTACCTACGTTGGGTTCATAAACTGTCCGGAGAGCGGGTGCCAGTGGACCGGAGATATAACGGTCGATGCTGGGGAGACGCTTGCCATTCTGGAACTGGACTACAGCTATTGTGGTTATCCTCACAATGACTATCCGTGCGTCTCGCCTAGCTTCTGTGTGATTAGATACAACTACGGCGAGACCACGACCACAACGACTACTAGACCGACAACGACGACGACAACTGTTCCTACAACCACGACCACAACTCTACCGCCAACTCCTCAAGCTCAGGTCACCATAACGTTCGAGCAAATAATCTACGCCATAGCGAGGATTTTTGGTCTAGCTTAAATTTTTCCCTTTTAATTTTTAGTTGATAGACATGAAACCGTTCGAAAGATTTCCAGACTCGTTCTGGGCTGGTCTAGCACCATTCGTAGTTGCCGGCCTGATAATATTCACCAGTGCTCCCGTAACTCAGATTCCGTTTCCCCATCCCGTGATATTCTACCTTTCGCTCTTCTTCAGCGTCGTGGTGGTCACGGGTGTTATTGGGTGGAGCAATCTAGTGGAGGAGCTTGGATTCGATGTCACTATGCCTGAGGAGAAGCCAGAACACACTTGGTTCAGATACATAGTTCTCATTCTCATAGGTCTGGCCTTCGGCTACGGAATGTACTTGATGACATCATCTAGACCCATGAGCTATCTTGGATTGATTCCGTTTCCAGCTGATTTTTCGATGGCCGAAGTGCTTCTCTCGCTACCCATGAGCGTTACCGCTGTTAACTGGTTGGTAGTGGCACTTTTCGAAGAGGTGCAACGCAATGCATGTAGCTTCATATTTGCCAACTGGGCGTATAGGCGATTCAGGCTAGCCAAGGATTCTGCAGTAGTCGCGGGTGTCTTGCTCGGCTCGACCTGTTTCGTTCTGCTTCACTACGTCTCTTGGGGCACCCTGTTCAACCTGACTAACTTCATGTTTGGCGTCATCATGGCAAGTGCCTTCTCGTTGCTGGGATGGACCCTCGCAAGCAGGTACTTGGGACCCCTTGCCTTCTTCGAGTTCTCGATTGTACCCGGAATCGTTGCCCACTTCATATGGGATTTCTTGGTAGATATGCACTTGAGAGTGATGCCCGGAGCATTTGCCTTGCTGGTGTTGCCATGAGAATGACAAGAAAAAATATAAAAACACGTCAGTCCCATAGTATAAGCATGTGGAAACCAGTAGTTTTGGGTCTGCTTATATCCGTGGTAACGCTTGCGGTAGTGGCTTCTCTACAGCCAAGCGATATTGTCGGAATTGGAGAGTCTCCTAAGTACAGAGCCATAGTGTGCGTCTACAAGAACAACGAGCTCATAGACTGCAACCACAACTTGGTAACCGACATAGGAAAGGAGTTCGTGGAAGATAAGCTAACCAACGCCTCCACCGCGGGGGTTCTGCAGTACATAAGTTTGAGCAACTCCTCGCAGAATCCCGACGCCTCTTGGACCGTTCTGCCTGACGAGATTACGACTGCTGGGCTTTCGAGGGCAGAGTGTAATTTAACTGATTTGGGAACCGGTAAGTGGAGTTGTGAATACACGTTCACAGCAACCGATAGTATCTCCAACGTTAGGTTGGCGGGCTATAACTGGAACGAGACCGCTGGAAGCGACAACAATTTGTTCGCGGCTTCCAACTTCACCAGCGTTAACCTAGAAGCCAACGACCAGCTCAAAATCGTGTGGAACGTGACCATAAGCTAAAGTAATAAATAGGGACTACTAATTTAGAAAATTATGCGAGTGTTAGTGGTTAAGGTAGTTCTATTCCTTTTGCTACTTCTACCCGTAGGTTTCTGCTGGTGGAACGAGAACTGGTGGTACAGAAAAGCCATTATAATAACCGAGCGGAGTGGGAACACTCTGACAGACTATCAAGTAGCAATCAATGTTACTTACGATAGCGGCATGCAGCCAGATTTTGACGATTTGAGGTTTACTTACTATAATTCAACTTCTGATAGTGAAACCGAAATCCCCTACTGGATTGAAGATATAGTCCTACCCTATAACTTATCTGTTACTGCATACTATCAGACTGGGACCAATTGTCTCTCCGCGAACGATACAGGCTGGAACGAGTTTCCAACCTCAGGGTGGAATGTAAGAAATGGAGATTGGTATACAGATAACTGGGATGGTTGTGACTATTGTGATTACTATGCAAAAATCGTAATGGATTTGGAATATGATGTTAAACCAGATGTGAAAATAGAGATAAAGAGTGATGATGGTCAGTGGTTGTGGGTTAATGAGCAATATGTTGGGCATTGTGGTGGGGGGTGCCATGGTGATGGAATTTGCACAAACACATGGGATATAACTTCCTATCTAAGTGAAGGGTCGAATGAGATAAGGATTTGGTGTAGTGATTGGGAATATGCAGAGTACTGTGAGTTCAAACTTCTAGTAGAAGGAGAAGAAATAAAGCAAAATGGAGATTACCAGCAAAATCTTCACTACGCATACACGTGGATTAAGGTTCCTGAAATTCCCGCTAATGGTAATGCAACTGTTTACATGTACTACGGCAACCCATCTGCGACGAGCGAGAGTAACGGAACTGCAGTTTTCGAGTTCTTTGATGATTTTGAGGATGGAATTTTTGATTCATCAAAATGGGTAATGTACCATGAAGATGGTATAACTGAAGCTAATGGTGTACTGAACTTATCAGATGTTGGAGATTATTCTCCTCATGTTAAATCTAAGCAGCTTTTTGATTTACCAGTAGTTTTAAAAACAAGGGCTCATTTTCCTTCACGAAGTTGTGATGTTGGTCTTAAACCTCAAAACTGGTTCCAACTTGGAGATGGAGCATTTAATTGGTATACATCTGATGAATGGAGACTCACTGTAGCAGATTCTGGAGTTTATACATACAAAGTTTTAGGAACTCCTCAGTCGGGTTGGTTCGTAGATGAATTAAAAGTTAACAATACAGGAACAACAGCTACGGCAAGATTATGGAGAGATTGTGTTTATAAAGGTTCAGTAACCGGGCCAATAGGTTCTACATCCCTTGCAATCGATTTCCATATTTGCGACAACCAGAAAAACCTATTAATCGACTGGGTTTTCATTCGCAAGTATGCGGACCCAGAACCAACCGTAACCATACCTACATGGTATTATTCAGATTGGCTATACAGAAGGCCGATAACAATAACTGAACAATCTGGAAATACATTGACAGATTTTCAGGTTGCGATTAACATAACTTATGATAGCAACATGCAAACAGATTTTGACGACTTAAGATTTACCTACTACAATGGAAATTCTGGAACTGAGAGTGAGATTCCTTACTGGATTGAAGATAAGGTCGATGGCTCTTGGGCATACGTTTGGATAAAAGTTCCTGAGATTCCTGCAAATGGAAACGCAACTGTTTACATGTATTATGGAAATCCGAGTGCAACCAGCAATCAAATAACAGAAAGTGACATGTTTTACATAGTTGGGTCCGCTGAGAGTACTTCTGTAGGTACTTCCTATTTTGGTTATACTATATCGTACTACATGCGAACAGGCACCTATGTTTTTTCGCAAGGGAAATACAAGACTAGGTGGTGGAAAGTAAAGGTAAATGAAGGTTCATCTACATCCGTAAAGATTATGTTTGCTAGAACAGATCTAGCACCAGTATCTGGTACCGTTTGTCCCGGTACCTCTGCCTCGACATACATCATAAACACCTCCCCAACATATCACTCCGTGTCTGGTGGTCAGTACGTTGACGAGTGGAACACGATATACGAGGAACTTGTGGTGGACTGTGATCAGGACTACTGTTACATAGGAACTATTACACCTGCTTATGCCAAGATCTGGAATGATTGGGGTCCAGCCTGTGCAGGACAAAAGTATGGCGGTGAAGTTACCCCAGACAACACCTACACTTTTGATCCTGAGGACTACCTTCAGCCGGTTATTCGTGTGTGTTTCAGGAAATTCGCGGACCCGGACCCGACCTATGAGATAGGGGCGGAAGAAATGCACCTAAAGTACAGGATTCCTATTGTCATTGACAACACCGCCAACTCCAATACCCTTACTGATTACCAAATTCTCGTTACCCTAGACACGCAGTCATTGATATATCAAGGAAAGCTACGCTCCGACTGTGGAGATATAAGATTCACTAATTCCACAAGTTACAATTCAGGTAACTGGACCATAAGCTACCCCTATTGGCTGGAGTCTGGATGTAACACCAGCAACACTAGGATTTGGGTGAAGATTGACTCAATACCTGCAAGCTCTAATAAAACCATCTACATGTACTACGGAAATCCTTTGGCTACTAGTGAGAGTAACGGAACTGCAGTTTTCGATTTCTTTGATGATTTCAGCGAAGATTTGAGCAAGTGGACAGTAACACATGGTACGGACTTCTCCATAGAGAATGAGACACTGAAAGTTATAAAAACTGCAACGAGCAACCCCGGAGATGTTATCCTAGCCGACGTGACGACTGATGAAGGAATAATAGAGTACAATATAATGCCAGAGAATAACTCGCCAGTAGGACCTGTATTCTGGTCGACCTCAGATGCTGGCGATTTCTGGGCAATAGGTCCAGTACCAGCGGAGAATTACACATGTGTCAATCACTGGGTCGGTGATGGGTTTGCTGGTGGCTGTCAGGACCCCGGACCTCTCCTCAGAAATTATGGCACTTGGGATAGGGAAAAGCTTGTTTTTACTTCAGATGGTAAGGTCAAGTTCTATTATGGTGATAAAATTTCGATAAATACGTCTGGAAAGTCACCAAGAAACGGCTCTATAGGAATATGGTTATCTTGGTCACAACCAAATGCTACTGCCTACTTCGATAATTTTAGGCTACGCAAGTATGCAGACCCAGAACCAAGCATAATTGTTGGAACTGTACAGGTCATAAACCTTCCGCTCGAAATTAACTCGACAAATACCAACCTAATAGACGATAATTTCAGCACCGAAGGTACCTTCGGTAACGTCACGTTCTTGGGCGATGTCGGCAGTAAGGTCTGTACCTACCACGCTCCATTAACATCTGAAGAGAGTTCACTAAATTGTTGTTACTACTTCGCTAACCATCAATTTTATAATTTTTCGAGTTCAAGCTGGGTCACGGTAGCCACAACTGGTGGTGGCGGAGAAGCATGTGTAGTAGTGAATTCTAGTGATTTTGTTTACAACAACACGTTCTACTATAGGATAGCCTACACTACCTTAGGCTACTATTGTCTTGGTGGATGCTGGAGAGCTCATCCAATGGAAGTTTACGGCAAGAGCAAGGAGTTCACTTACAGCTACGGCGGAAACTACACACTCGAGTCTTTAGTTTGTAGTCCGTACTCAATAGATACTGTACTTCTGGAATTTCAGGAAACTAACTACACAGTAGTCAATGAAAGCACCTACAATCAGAGCTGTACAATCTACAATGCGACCCTTTCTAACCTATCGGCAGGAACTTACAATGCTACTTGGTATGCGAACAACACCGTCGGCGTTTCCACTATTAAAGACTTCAACTTCACCATAGCCAAGGCAACCCCTGCTCTTAGCTTGTTTTTGGACGGCAGACCCTACAACAAGTACGTTACCTATCCTGAGCAAACTAACGCAACCGCCTACGAAAGCAACGAAGGGGATAGCGACGTGACTTACTGTCTGTATAGAGATGATACGCTCGTTGGCTGTGGCTCTAGCGTACAAGAGATTACCACCCTAAGCCCAGCTATCTATACCTACACCTACAACTCCACCGAAGGCCAGAACTACACTTCTGCTTCTATTTCAAGAACTTTAGGAGTTCTGAGCATAGAGCCGATAATCGTTTCAATCTCGGACGTGGTAAAGCCCGGCATCCTCTGGTGGACCATGACCCCCATAACCATAACCGAAGGCGAGTACTACCAGATGAGGTGTAGCGAGTGGGGAGACAATAATACTAGGTGCTACACGGAGTGTCCCGATTGCTATGCCGAGATTGGCCATAAAGTTAGGTGGAGAAAGAGCGTCGTCATTTACAACCCGTCCTCAGTGACCTACGAGCAGGTGCTGGTGAACGCCTCCATACCAGCCAGCACCTGCTCGGAGAGCGATGTGAAGATAGAAAGTCCAGACGGAGATTTCGTGGACCCTTACTATGTTAATATAAGTGCTGGTGAGGTTAGATGGCTGGTACCAAGCATAGATGCTGGCGAGTCGCAGACTTGGGTGATTTACTTCAACACCACTCCACCGACGCTCGAAAAGGCAAATGCAACTGCAGAGACCGTGTGGTACCTCTACGTGAACGTTACTGGGCCGAGCGACCTAACCTATGAAAAGATTTGGACCTACACCCAGACCTACGAGCCCCTCACCCTGCAGAAGCTCTACGATTACGAGACGGGAAGCTACGTTACCACCGATACTGAGTGGGGACCGCCCCAGCCTAGGGATATAGATGGCGATGGCTTCTACGACTGGTACCAATGGATTACCCCCTCGGTTACCGGTAACCGTAGC
>Ga0164318_10003028_pt1 | contig 15819 bp, 18 predicted proteins | sample GuaBasSedimGuay9_FD_113734 | JGI IMG/M metagenome (GOLD analysis project Ga0164318, IMG submission 113734) | Subseafloor sediment microbial communities from Guaymas Basin, Gulf of California, Mexico - Guay9, Core 4571-4, 0-3 cm | ecosystem: Environmental > Aquatic > Marine > Hydrothermal vents...
TGTTCCCATCTTTCTTCTTTTAAAATTTTATTGTTGGGGGAGAATCAATGATTCTCACGGTCATCACACACTCTCTGCTGAAAATCCTTTTTTACTTGGTTTAACTCTTGTAAAAATCATATCCCATTCTTCGTGTTTCCTCTTAGTTTTTATTTTCCAAGCTAATTCTTCTAAATGTCTTTTGACTTCTTCAGAGATATTTATATCCGATCTCTCCAATTCCTCCTTTTATCTCCTTTCTTATTCTTACACTGATGATAGTTGACAACATATACATTATTGTAGCATTTATAAATTAAATTTACATGGGATGACATTTAATTTACTTTTAGAGAAAAGAGCATCCAGTATCTTAATATATGTTTGGGACTAAGCAAAGCATATTATTTTGCATTCTGAAAATTTTTTTGTGATGAACTATGATTGATGTTTTTGAGAAGCTTGGATACGATAAGAATGATGTTTTGTTGATTATTCATGCGGACGATGTCGGGATGTGTCACTCTGTTAATGAGGCTGCTTTTGATATATTGTTGAATGGTGATATTTCTAGTTGTAGTTTAATGATCCCCTGTCCTTGGATACTTGAGGCTTTTGACTTTTTCAAAAGTAACAGGGATTTGGATGTCGGGTTGCATTCGACTTTTACTAGTGAATGGAAGTTTTATAGGTGGGGTCCTGTTACATCGAAGGATAAGGTTAAGAGTCTTTTGGATGAGCAAGGTTATCTGTGGAGTGATAGTTTGAAGGTTGCTGCTCACGCGGATCCAGATGAGCTGGGTATGGAGCTTGAGTCTCAGATTACAAGGGCTTTAAGGTTTGGTGTTAATCTTTCCCATATCGATACCCATATGGGTACTGTTTATACTAGGCCTGAATTCTTTAAAAGATATGCTAGTATATCTTTGAAACATGGTATTACTCCTATGACTATTAGGCTTACTCCAAAGATTATAGAGTGGGCTAAGAGGAGTGAGGGTGTTACGATTACTGATGATATGATCAGCTTTATGAAGAATCTCAATATTCCAAAGCTTGATGTGCTTATAACTAAGATTCCTGGAGACGAATACCATGATAGGCTTAAGTCCTTTGTTAAGATTCTTGAGTCTCTGGAGCCTGGGAAGATTACACAGATAATCATACATCCCGGACTAAACACTGAGGAGTTGAAGAATATAATTGGGAGTCACTACATTAAGAGATACTTTGATTATCGTATAGTTAAGTCTCAAGATGTAAAAAAGGTATATGAGAAAAAGAATATTCATCTGATTGGATGGAAGGATCTCAAGAAGGCTTTCTAGGTTCCCATATTCTCTCTTTATCCACCTTGTATTCCTTTAATTTTTTGTTGACATATATTAGATTCATGGCTAAGTGGTCCGGTCTATGTGCATCAGAGCCATAGAATATTTTGCATTTATTGTAGGCTAAGGCTATTTCTAGAAATTTTTGATAGCCTTTGTATGGACCGTCTGTTTTTTCCCATTCAGGGTTATAGTCTATCTGTATAGGTTTATCATATTTTTCTGAATACTCACATGTTTTAAAGAAATATTCTAAAGGTACCTGTTCCAGTGTAAAGGAAGGATCTACATATTTTCTTGCATATCTAGCTGCTCTCAGCCATGGATGACCTATTGCTGATACGATGGGGTTTCTCATAGTGTTTATGATGTCTATCATACAGTACTCGATAAACTTGTCTAGCTGGCTAGGCGGCTTCTTAACATATGAAAGCTGATAATGGTGTTGTCCCGCGATTACAAAGTCTAGTTTCTCAGCTATTTCTCTAGGCACTGACTGTTTTCCTTTTTCATCAATTACATTAGACTCAGTTCCTACGAGTATTTCTACGTTATTCGTATTATACTGTTTTATAATCTCTCTCAAAACATCGAATATAGATGGATTTGTATCAATATTATAGTGATCAGTGAATCCTAAAGTTTTAAGACCTAGCTTACTGGCATTGACAATATAGTCTTTTACCGCTTCATCTACCAATAGTCTGCGCAGATTGCTTGAAGAAATATATCCTTTTTCCCTCACTCTTCTATATATTTTCTCAAGGTATTCAGGGTTTATTTTACCGCAGTTTGAGAAAGGCGTATGTAGGTGTAAGTCATGTCTTATCATCACATCACCATAGCCTAAGTATATACTGTTTTATATCAATTGCAACAATATATGTTTTGGTGAAAGAGTGAAGATAGCTTCAATATCTTTTACAGATGATGCCGAGACAGCATACCTATATGTCTATAACGATAAGGCTTTCGAAGAGGAAATTCTACGCATCATGGTTTTCAACAGGGATTACATGGCTTATTCAGAGATGGCATCTGATAAAATTCCTCCAAGGGGATTCACTGTTATAAAGATAAAATCTAAGGATATGAGTAGTTTTATCGGACATTTCACTTCTTTTAGGGTTGAAGGGGATAGGGAGGTTGATGAGGTAGGTTTAAGGATATTTCCAACATATTTTCCTATAGGTTCTTATGGTGGCGCAGAAATTCTCAGCGATAAACACAACACTATGGAGGCTCTCGAGCTTGGTTTTGATACCGTTGTGGCACCTGTAAAAGATGTTGAAGAGGCTAAGAAGCATGGTTTGAGGGTTATCGCATATACTCCTTATAAGGAGAATAAGCTTGATGTTGATCTTTTTGAAAAATATGTCGAGGATAAAGGTGTTTTGGCGTGGTATATTATCGATGAGCCAGATATATGGGTTGAGAGAGGTAAGGTTTCTGAACAATGGGTTATAAGACAGATCAGGGAGGTTTATAGGAGAGATAAGCTACATCCTACCTATATCGTTTTGTGTAGGCCTTTTATTTTTGAGAAATATGCTAGATATCCCGATGTGCTTGCTGTCGATCCCTATCCTATATGCGTATTGCCTTTATCACATGTATTTTTTATGGTTGATAGAGCTATTGAGACAACTGCTCCTAAACCTGTATGGCTTATACCTCAGGCGTTTAGGCATGGTATGCCTAAGCCTAACGGTTCGTGGGGATGGAAACGTTTTCCTAGGCCTGACGAGGAGAGATTGATGGTTTATATGGGTATTTCTCATGGTGCTAAAGGTGTAATATACTTCACTTATGGTAGCCATATGTTTAATGCCAATGATCCTGTGGAGGGGCTTGTCTCAAGGCATCCTGATGCTGTACAATTGAAGAGGGGTATAGCTAGACTTTCAGGAGAATTGCATACATTGGGTGAATTGCTAAGATATGGGTATCGTGTTACTGGTCCCTGCTTGAGACATTCATATAGTTCTAATGGTGCAGTTGAGATAAATGAGATATTTGTCAGGGATGATACTCTTATAGTGTTGTTGGTTAACCATGACTATGTCAGTACTGTTGATGGATTTTCTATAAATGAGAAAAATGATGTTGATGTTAGTATAGTTGTTCCTGAATGGTTTAGTTTTGAGGACTCGTTTATAGTTGACTATGATGGTTTGTCGGATATTAAAGTTGTAGGAGAAGGAAATAGAGTGAGTTTTAAGGTGGATTCTATCAGGGAGGCTAAAGCGATTGTCTTGACTGGTGACGGGAAGCTCTTTAGAAAAATGAATGATAAATATAAGGTTTGGAGAAGAATATAATTTATAATATAAAATTTTTATATTGGGTGTTTATGTTGAAGAAATATCTTGAGCTTTATGAATATGATCGCAGTAAGCCTTTAGATGCCGAGGTTGTAAAGCTTGAGGATAGAAACAAATATATTGTATATAAAGTTTATTATAATGGTTGGAAACAAAGAGTGCCTGCGATCTTAACTATTCCAAAGATCGGTTCAAAACCTTTTCCTTGTATTGTTTTCCTCCATGGTCATGGAGGACGTAAGGAAGATGTTCTAGCATTGGCTGAACATACTAAAAATTATGGCTATGCATTTTTTTCGATAGATGCTGTTTATCACGGTGAGAGAAGAGTTGAAGGTAAAGAGATATATTCTCCTGATCTTGAAGAGTTGAAACTGAATACGAGAGAGACTGTAATAGATATGCGTAGAGGAGTAGATTTCTTGGAGACCAGGCCAGAAATAGATAAAAATCGTATCGGTTATGCAGGTGGAAGCATGGGCGGGATCATAGGTGCTTTATTTATAAGTGTTGAGCCACGTATAAAGGCCGCAGTCATAACTGTTCCCGGCGGAAAACTCAGTTTGATGATAGAGAAAAGTGAACATCATACTGTTCCAGCTATACGTAGAAAGATAAAGGAGCTAGGTTTAAGCTGGGACGAGATTCAGAAGAAGCTTGATCCAATCGATCCGATAAACTTTATACACTTGTTCTCTCCTAGGCCTCTTCAGATACATATAGGTAAGTATGATAAGATAGTGCCTGCTGAAACAGGTAGATTGCTGGCTGAGAAGGCTGGAGAGCCTAAAGAAGTATATTGGTATGATGCGGGTCATGGATTGCCGCTTGACATAGTGCTTTCTAGGGCGATGACATTCTTTAAAAAATATTTATAATCCTATACTATAAGTTTTGGATAAACGTTTATTTCTAATGCCTTTTTCAAAGCTTTTTCTTTGTTTCCTTTGACATAGTAGAATTCCCAGTCGAAGACTAATTGCTGTGGAGCATTCTCGACTATGAAACCTATTTTCATCAGGTTTTTGTCTATTTTTGCCGCTATATGCATTTTCTCATTGTTCTTTATTATGAAGTCTTGTTCTGTAAACGATATTAGTCCATTTGTTAAAGGCAGATATACATGGTCGAAATCATAGCTGTCTAGGTCTAACTCATAAAGCTCTTCTTCAGCCAAGGCTCGGGAATAGTAAATTTTACTTGTTTTTATCGGTATCATAAAGCCGGCATACTTTTCCTGTGGTTTGAAAGAGTATTTTATGAGATAAACATTTTCTTCAACGAGATATGAAGATATACTGGGCTTAGTACCGATATATTCTAATTGGATAGGTAGACTTGTCTTTCTATATTTTTTAGGCATCTCCTTTATTTCCTTAATTTCTCCAGTCCACGTGTCTATGAGTATTTTCTCATATCTCAATTCTTTCTTCACGTCTTCTATTATCTTCAACGAATAGTATTGTGCCAACCTAGCCATCGTGATAGAGTATCCGACTTCGTTGGGTTTAGGTGACCAGCCTGTCGGGTCACTGCACTCAGCTCGTAGCTGGAATCTCCATGCCTCCTCTAGAAGTTTTTCTAGACTCTCTGTGTTTATCCATGTATCCTTTACGTTTTTAATCAGTTTTTCTGCTGCCAAAACATATTTTCTAGAAGTATAGGTTAGTGATCTTATCTGTACGTCAAGCTCCCATGGATTATGGTAGTGCCCCATCCATCGATAGACTCCTTCACAACGTTTCATGTTCCATGCTCCTTCTAGAGGCATTTTCAGTTTCTCAGGCCGATAACCTTTCTCTACAATTTCTTTTACAAAATTGCTTATTGTCTCCAGTCTATATCCCTGTCTTTCAAGACCTGACAAAATTATCTTCATCCTATCTTCCTTAAGTTTTGTGTGCTTAAATTTTTCAAAAGAGTATGGGCCGTGTAAAGTCATTAATGGTTCTCCGTCATCATACCACCACCATACCCATTGTATACCGTTCTCCTTTAATGGTATGAGCCATTGGCTCTCCGGTCCGCTCATAACTATATAGAGTTTATCGAGCTTGTATAGGGGCTTTATTTTTTCTGGATCAATCTTATGGAAATAATCATAGTATGTATGGTTTATTAAGGCGATATCATATCCCTTTTCCTTTATAACCTTTGTGACTGCCGGCGTAAAGAAGTTTTCCTGTGTTAAAAACACATTTGATCTTTTAAGCCCATTTTCTTCAAGTATTTTATCATTAATATCTATCGATTTCAGTAAATCATATCTCGGATATGCTACATATATCTGGTCTGAATAATGTGCTGAAACAAGCTCTACCTGTTTTCTATTAACCAGCTTTCTCAGTTTCTCAAGTGTTTCTGGATAATTTTCTTTTAGGATTTCTATATATAGTCCTTGCATCTCTATGTCTGTTTTCCATGTTGGATTTTCTAACAGAACATTTAGGAGAGGTTCTAAGGATTCTTTTACGTTCATATGGTATGTTGCTATGTCACCTGCAACAAATTCGATATTGAAGTGAAGTATGGATAAAGCGTATCTGGAAGACATAATTAAATAATTTTTCCCTATAATAAAAATATAAGCATAATGGTTTTAAGCAACATATAACTTTTAATACCTAGATTATGTCTAATTTAGATTTTGATGAGTTTAACAGATGGATTCGAAGCGCAGAAAAAACACTTGAATCCACTATTGCTGATTTAGAATATAGGAATTATAGCTGAGTTTGTTTCAAATCTCATCAGGCAGCTGAAAAAAGTTTAAAGGCTTTATTATGGGGTACAGGCAATCCAAAAATAGGATATTCTCTTGTAAGTTTGTTAACTTATATAAAGGAAATGGGTATAGATATCCCTAAGAAAATTTTTGAAATATGCTCTATTCTTAGCAAGTATTATATGATTACAAGATATCCGGATACATGGGAATCAGGTATTCCGGAATATTATTTTACTGAGAAAGAAGCGAGAGAAGCTTTGAAATATACAGAAGAGCTGATTGAATGGGTGAGAGAACGTGGGAAAAATTATCGAAGTACGAAAAATGAAGATTAAAAAGATAATTCAGTATTTGAACAATTTCGCGAGTGATCTTAAGAAGATTTATGGTAATGTTAGTGTAATTTTGGTTGGTTCATATGCTAGGGGAGATTATAATGTATGGAGTGATGTAGATGTGCTTATAGTGGTGAAGAGAGCTGATAGTAATCCTTTGAAGAGGTATGATAAATTGATACCTGTTTTGTTAAAATATGAGATTCCTATAGAGCCGATTATTATAACTGAGAAAGAATTTTTCAGAGGATTATCTAAGAAAAATCCTCTTATTGTCGAGTCGATAAAATATGGTAAAGTTATACGTGATGACTTAAATATTGTTGTTAAAAGTTAATAAGATACTTATATCAATAGAGTGTAATCATTATCTGTGAGAGGTAAAAGGATTGTTTTTAGGGATAAAGGAATCGTTGAGATTAAGTCTTTTGATGTTCCCAAACCTTCCAAAAACGAGGTATTGGTAGAGACTTTATACTCTTTGATTAGTCCAGGTACTGAATTAGCTTTTCTTATGGGTCTTCCTAACACTCCACGAGAATATCCTCGATATGCAGGCTATTCAAATATTGGTAGGATCGTAGGTGTTGGCAGTAATGTTGATGATTCTATAATAGGAGAAATAGTTGCTTCGGGAACTCCACATTCCACACATAATGTTGTAGATATAAATAAGGTGTATCCCATTCCTGAGTCGCTAACCTTAACGTCTGCGACATTCTTCCATTTATGTGCTATAGCATTGCAGGGCGTTAGGAAGTGTGATATTGAATTAGGTAACAGTGTTGTTGTTCTCGGCTTAGGTGTGGTAGGCAATCTTGCTCTACAGCTTGCTAAACTTAGCGGCGGGTATCCTGTTATAGGAGTTGACCTTATTGATTTTAGGAATATTAAAGCTAAGGAAAACGGTGCAGATTTCGTCGTTAATCCTATTAAAGGTGATGTTAAAGAATTAATAAATAGCTTTACGGATGGTAAAGGCGCAGACATAGTAGTTGAAGCCACTGGCTCACCCGATGCTATAGAGACTGCTTTAGACCTTGCCTCTAATAACGGTAGGGTTGTGTTGCTTGGTAGTACTAGAGGCATATCAACTGTTAATTTTTATAGACTGGTTCATTGGAAAGGCCTTACTATCGTTGGTGCACATAACACAGCTAGACCTAGATATGAATCGTTTAAAAACTTTTGGACTATTCGAGACGATATAATGCTTTGTATAAAGCTTCTCAAGGATAGAAGAATCAATGTTGAAAATCTTATTTCAGGGACTTATCCGTTGGATGAGGCAAGGAACGTGTATAGAAAACTTTTAGAGAATAAGGACAAATACATGACTTTTATATTTAGATACTAGTTATGGAAGCCTCATCATAGATAATAAGAGTATCAGTGACAGTAAACCTATAAAGTATAGTGATGTTATCAATATGCCTCTCGTATAGTCATACCTTGGAGTATATCTATGGGAGCTATCATAGTAGTAACTTTGTCCATAGTATCTCCGTCTCCTAGGCCTTCTTCCAAATATTCTGTCAATAAGGCTTCTCTTTCTCGCTGTTCTTACGTTTACGGGTATTTCCCTCGAATTGTATGGAAGTGTAAACATCGTCCCCTGCTCTCTAAGTCTCTGCTTTAGGGCTTGCAAACCTGGACACTCATGATTCTCAGGTAGATGATGCTCTATACAGAATTTTCCGCCACAGTATGGACATTTAAAAGGAAGAGCGACTTCCTTCCCACAGTAGTCACATTTTACCATAATAAAACCCCAAAATTAAGTATAGTCGTTTATTATTTATTTAAAAATTCTTCTATAAATCTTATAATGTCTGACGGGTTATCGGTTGTTATGAAATCTACCTCGCTTTCAATAGATTTTAGAGTTTCCTGGTATGTATTTATAGGCCAGCTGTTTATCATTATACCCTTCTTATGAACGTATCTTATGAAGCTTTTATCAAGTCTATTCTTATGAATCGATATGATATTAGGATAGTATTCCTGAACCCTGTATAATTCTTCATAGCTAACCTTTGGGAAATCACACATCGTAGGTATATGTGGCTCTAAAAACTTTATTTTCCTTAGAGAACCCCATAAAGAGGATAGCACGACTACATCATTAATCATATCGTATTCCTTTAGTAGCTTAACTACATCCTCCTCTAAACCTTCTTGTTTCAACTCTATGAACAGACCTACTTTATCCTTAGCCATCTCTAAAACTTCTCGAAAAGTAGGGACTTTTACATTCTCAAACTTTTTACTATACCAAAAACCTGCGTCAAGAGATTTAATATAGTCTATTGTCAATTCCGATACTTTTCCAGTTCCGTTCGTAGTTCGGTCCACTGTTGGATCATGCATGATTACTATATGTCCATCCTTTGTCTTCCTAATGTCTATTTCGACAAAATCAGCCCCATTTTTTATAGCTAGTTCAAAAGCCGGTATAGTGTTTTCTGGTGCATGATACGAATCTCCTCTATGAGCAACAACAAAAATTTTTCTCGATAAATTTTTCATGATTTTATAAAGACATCATACTTATTTGAGAATTACTCTTTTTCACTATCCAATAACGTGAATATTTTTTCTTTTCTCCCTGGGAACAATTCTTTATAGTTTTTCTCACATTCTTCTTTAACCCTACTCAAAACCTCCTCTAGAAAACTTGGCCTCGGATCATACCATCTACTCGTTTTCTCACCTTTTATGGCCATGTAGACTACTCTCCCTACATTTATAGCATCAAGAACAGCATTGGTATCTGTTAAAACATCTTCTTTCCCTGTAAAATATGCGAATCCCCATGGCGGTATCATCATGCCATATGAATTTAGTGTTATCATAAGGCTGGATACTACCATTGCTGTACCGCTCTCCGCGCCTGCGGCTATTATACCAGCTGTTTTTCCTTCAACCCAGCTATATTCATCAAAATAAACCATGTTCTCAAAAACCGTAATCCTATCGACTAGATTTTTCATTGGACCACTCACGTTAAACCAGTATACAGGTGTGGCAAATATTAGACCATCACTTTCGAGGATTATTTTATATATTTCCTGCATATCATCTTTTATTACACATGGATATCTACATGCGTATTGATTGTCTGTGAGACAGCCTAGACATGGCTCTATTCTTTTCTCATAGAGATCTATTATCTCTATCTTAGCACCTAAATACTCTGCTGAATAAAGCGCAAGTTTTAGCATTTTATATGTGTTACCATATTTTCTTGGCGATCCATTAATCCCTAGTATTTTAATAGTCATTTTTTCACCTCTCCAAGTACCCTAAAAGTAATTTATATTACAATAATCATTCTTATAAAGAATAACTGTGTGGTTGAAATGGCTACAAGTTGTGTAATATCTTTGTCTGACGATAGATTAAAGGGTAGAGAGAAAACTGTTGTTGAGTCAAAAATTTGTAGACTTCTAGATAAACTTGGTTTTATGGTTAATGGTCTCCATTTATATCCGTCTTCTCTTGACCATTTCCCATTAAAGAATGAAATTAAAAACATTGATGTTTTAGTAATAATTGGAGGATTAGGAAAAATAGATTTTCTAAAAGATCTCGGGAAGAGTATTGGTTTACAGGTAGCTAAGATAGATGATGCGATCGAACATATACAATCTAGGATTTTTGAAGTTACTCAGGATCTACGCAAGGCTTATTCGAGAGAGGAGTTGAAGAAATATGAAATATACTCTTTTTCGCTTGAGGGGGCATATGTGCTTCCTAACAGTAAGGGAATACTACCTGGCTTTTTCATAAAGTATGACAAGAAATTTATTGTCTTTTTACCGAGTGATAAAGAGAGTATAGATTCTATTCTCGATGAGGGGTTAGAGTATTATTTAAGGAGTATAGCGGGTGTAAAATATTCTACTACTATAAATATGACGGTTTCATGTGATAACGTTGAGGTTTTCGAAGAGTTTATCAGTGATCTGAATAAGTTGCCTGTGTTCGTGGATTATTTTGGTAGGAAAGGAAAATATAATATTGTTATAAAGATTTTTACGAGAGAGGCTAGTAAAATAGACGATTTTATAGAAGAACTTAAACGAATTAAAGAAAAATTCTCTGATAAGCTTGATGTCTTTGCTCCTTCACTTAAAGATTTTGGAGGGTAAGAATATTAATCATTGATGTTATTTTATTTTTATGACTAAAGAGGTTAAAGGAATATTTATCGCTATGATTACTCCTTTTACGGAGAAAGGAGAAATCTATGAAGAAGGTATAAGAAACATCGTTGAATGGCTTGTTTCTAATAGGGTTCACGGAATATTTCCTAATAGTAGTACGGGTGAAGCTTTAAAGATGACAAGCGATGAGAGAGTAAGAGTTGCTAGAGTTGCGTTAGAGCATGCTTCTTCTAATGTGATGGTTACTCCAGGTATCTCTGGCAATACCGTTGATCATGCTGTTGATGAGGCTAGAAAAATAGCTGATCTTGGGGTTGATGGAATAGTAGTTATTCCTCCCTATTATTATAGGCTTAGTTTTAAGGCTCTTAAGAAATTTTATAGATTTATACTAGAGAAGATAGATAAACCAGTATTGTTATACAATATTCCTTCATCTTCATGTAACATGCTTGAAGTTGAGCTTGTTAAACAGTTAGCAGAATATAGTAATCTTGCCGCTATAAAAGACAGTAGTGGGAATCTTTCATATACGGGTAACCTTATCCGCGAAATAGGTGATAGAGTTTCAGTTATGCAGGGTTCTGAGTTACTTCTTTTACCGACATTGGCGATGGGCGGAAAAGGCGGTGTTTTAGGTATAGCAAATTTTGTTCCCAAGCTATTTGTAAATCTTTATAATTCATTTAGAGAGAAAAAATTAGAAAAAGCTACCATGCTTCAGAAAACTGCGTATGATGTCCTGTATAGACTTGTTCTTGGCTCGACTGATTCATTCTTCTATAATGTTAAGTATGCTTTAAGAAAGATAGGGATTGATGTAGGTTATCCGAGAGAACCGTATGCCGTTACTTCTCCTGAAGATCTGGCTAGGATAGATGAAATGATAGAATATCTAAGGAATGAGGGATTATTATAAATTGGTTGTATTATGAGCCGTGTTTACTTGTCTTGGAGCAAGATTTTAAGGGTTGTGCAAGATATTTCGCATCGTGTTAAAGATATTGACTATATTGTTGGTATAAAGAGAGGTGGAGTAATACCCGCTGTCCTTATAGCATCTTCATTAAAAATTTCTGATATAGGATTTGTATGGCTTAAAAGATATACAGACGACAAGCCTCCAAAACCACTAGGAGATAAGCCTGAGCTTTTGGAAGAAGATATAGATGATGTCACTGGTAGAAATATTCTCTTGGTTGATGACATAGCCCGTACTGGAAAAACTTTCAAGGAGGGAGAAAGGATACTTATCGATAAGGGTGCTAGAAAAGTTGTTAAGGCTGTAATAGTTTTAAAGGAAAATGCCTTGTTTAAACCTGATCTATATGGTCTAGTGATGAAAAGCTGCCCAATTTTTCCATGGGAAAAAAATTGATGTTTTTATATTTTTAATATTTTCTTAGTTAAATTTATAATATTATTTTAGAGTTATTTAATGGGATTATCTAAATGGAGCGTCTTAGAACTGGAATACCTGGTTTAGATGAGGTTTTGGGCGGAGGTATAATAAAGGATACCTTTCTACTCATAGCCGGCCCATCTGGTACAGGCAAGACAATAATGTGTCTTCAGATGACATATAATCATTTAAAGGAAGGAAAAAAAGCTATATATGTATCCTTCGATGAAGGAAAAAGGCTCCTAGACTATGCGAAGCTATTTGGATGGGATTTTAAAAAATACATTGAGGAAGAAAAATTCATTTTAATGGATTTTGTGGCGATTAAAGCTCCAGCGATAACGGATACTATAAATTTTATAATTGAGAAAATACAGGAGATTAATGCAGACTTAGTTGTCATCGATTCGTTAACTACTCTTATAATGAGTATGCCTGAGCTTTCTGAGGCTAGGATAGCTATTGACTTTCTCCGTAAGATGAAGCCTGAGGGTACAACATTGATAGCTACAGCAAATATGAGTACTGGGTCTAAAACGATAGGGTTAGGGATTGAAGAAATAGTTGCTTCTACGGTAATATTATTAAAGAGATATATTGTTAGGGGAGAGATTCGTACAAAGTTACTAGTTTTAAAGATGCGTGGGAGTGCTCATAGTAAAAGATTTCATGATGTTATTATCACAAATAGCGGAGTTCAGGTAATGCCTCTAGCATGAATCAGGATATTTTAACTTTTGTCCTACTTTCATGGGTGTCTTCACTATATATATCTCTTTTTTTGATTAGTATACTCCAGTACAGAGTTGTCACACTGTTTAGGGAGTATTGGCATCTATTGATAGTTATAATATTTGTTTATACTGCTAGCTATGCAACAATAACTAGCTTCTATACTCTAAATATAGCATTTTTTGGCAAGATTCCTTCACCTGTAGGTGGCAAAAGCATTCCGGGCATCTTGGGTTTGTTGTTGGCCTCTTCATTAATATGGACGCTAACATATATTGTCTCCTTTATTTTAAACGATGCTAAGTCTAAAGAAGCAATAAAATACATGTTTAGGAATCCCTTCATGGCATCGCTACTTATTCTGGACCTAATATTTTTATTTAGAATATTTGTTTCTACGGAGGATTCTGTTTATGCTCCCTCTCCTCACGGTGATGTAACCGTTGTTTATTCTGATCTCTCAATAGCTATGAGTTCTGTGATTATAGCGTTAGTATCGTATCCTATTTTTATTCTCTATAAGCGAATTCCTAAAAATCAGATCTTTAAGCATATATATACTCCTTTGATGATTATCGCGATAATGATTTTTCTACAACTTATTGTTGGAGAAACCACTATTATTCTTTCGACAAAGCTTAGATTATCGCTTTATCCAGTTATGAATCTAATATATCTTTTTACCTCTATTTTCGGCGTAGGTTATTATTATAAGGAACTCATAAATGCCTATAAGATTTATACATCTTCAGTCACTTCTCTTGAAAAAGAAAAATATGTAAAACATATTGATAAACAGCCCTCAGTTATATCTGGCAGAATACTTTTAAAGATTGATCCTGAAGTCAGTTATCATCCAATGTTAAAGGAATGGATAGATGCATTGTCAAAGGATCAAAAAGTTGTACTTGTGACATCGCCTATATCTCCATTTGCTAGATCATCTTTTGAAAATGAAGACAATATTATTAGGATTTTTACTGTTACAGTTGGGATGATGTCCCATTCAGGTAATACTATTCCTATAACCAATTTATCGCTTGTCGCAAACACTATCGTTAATCTAGCCATGAAAAACCGTGATTCTGTTATTGTATTTGATAACTTTATCGATATTGTAACTATCAATGGTGTTAAGGATGTCTATACTTTTCTTAAACAGCTGGCTGAGATATTGGCTGAAAACACGATTATCGTAGTGTTGAATTGGAAGGCTCTCTCAGAAAAAGAGTATGCTTTGTTATCATCGCTTTTTAACAAGATCTACACCACTAGTCAAGGAAAAATAGTTAGAATAAAAGATGATTTTTAACAGAGTAAAAATAAATAGTATTATTTTGCTAAGTTAATTAATGATAACTATTGGTCTTATAGGTAAGACTAACGTAGGCAAGACAACATTTTTTAACGCTGCTACTCTTCTAGAAAAAGAAGTTTCAAATTATCCTTTTACTACAAAGGAGCCAAATATAGGTACTGCTTATGCTAAAACCATTTGTGTATGCAAGGAGTTTAATGTTAAGTGTCAGCCGAACAACTCGGTCTGTATAGAAGGATATAGATTTATTCCGGTTCGAATAATTGATGTGCCTGGGTTAATTAAAGGTGCCTGGCGTGGGAAGGGTTTAGGAAATAAATTTTTATCAGTTGCGGCCAGATCTGATGCTTTGATACATATAGTTGATGCTTCTGGAGGTATTGATGCAGAAGGAAATATTGTTAAGCCTGGAGTTGGTGATCCGATCAAAGATTTTTTCGATGTTGAAAATGAGATCGTGAACTGGTTTGAAAGTATATTGAGAAAAAATATGAGGGATATCTCTAAATTCTTTAAGAGAGTAGGGAGAATGGACGCTCCCATTTACAAAATTTTGTCGGGTTTAAAGATAAGTTTGAACGATATTAGTGAAGCCTTGAACAAGCTAGGTCTATATGAAAAAGATATTGCTTTATGGTCTGATGAAGAGTATAGAAATTTTGCGAAAATCATTAGGCGTATGAAACCTACGTTGATTGTAGCTAATAAGATGGATGTTAGAGGATCAGAAAAAAATTATGATAGACTAATGGATAAATTAAATGATTATATTATCGTTCCATGTTCAGCTGAAGCTGAACTCGCTTTGAGGAGAGCAGTTTTCTCAGGGTTGATCGAGTATATACCTGGAGAAGAGAAATTCTTTATAAAAGATGAATCGAAACTTAACGAAAAACAGAAATGGGCGATAAAATATCTTGAGGAAAGAGTGATGGATAAATGGATTAGAACAGGTATACAGGATTCTATAGATATAACTGTTTTTAAATTGCTAGGAATGAATACAGTATATCCAGTGGCTGATGAGAAAACTTTGACTGACAATAAAGGGAAAGTACTGCCTGATGTCTATTTGCTTCCCCCAAATTCGACGCTGAAAGACCTAGCGATGCTTGTACATAGTGAGCTTGCGGACAGCCTACTGTATGGTATTGATGCTAGAAGCGGGATTAGGCTTCCTAAAAATTATCGTTTAAGGGATAGAGATGTTATAAAGCTTGTTACAACTTCCAAAAAAAGGTAAAACTATGTATTTAAAAATCTTTTTCGAGAATTTGGGTGAGTGCATATTATATATTACTCAGAAAGATTTCTTTGAGGAGATTATAAAACATTTACCGATTGAATCTGAAATAAGTGTTGATAGAGAAACAATATCTTTTAAAGTAGACATATCATATTGTGGAAAACATGTAGTTGACAGAGCTTTTTCAGGTATCGTTGGCTTTAGTGAAAAATCTAAGGAGATAATATTGTTTTTTGGTGAAAGCCAGCCGAGAAA
>Ga0164318_10003029_pt1 | contig 15818 bp, 12 predicted proteins | sample GuaBasSedimGuay9_FD_113734 | JGI IMG/M metagenome (GOLD analysis project Ga0164318, IMG submission 113734) | Subseafloor sediment microbial communities from Guaymas Basin, Gulf of California, Mexico - Guay9, Core 4571-4, 0-3 cm | ecosystem: Environmental > Aquatic > Marine > Hydrothermal vents...
GCCGGCACAATCTCGATCTCCGCCGAGATGAAATCCTCCTCGACAATCCCATATTTGTCGTTCAACAACTTGAGGATAGCCAGTTTGACACGGTCTTTGTTCTCTTTGTCAGGCAATGGGATTGAACCGACTATGAGGTTGAGCTTCTCGCCCGGTATGGCTTCCTCGATCTTCTTGCCGTATTGAGCCTTTCTGGCAAGGTGCGGTAGCAAGTCCTCGATGGTCAGCACAGGCTCATCGGGCGATTCGCCGAACACGACCTTGACCACACGGCCATCTTCTTTGACCACAACGCCATGAATGGCAAGCGGCCGAGCAACCCAATGGAACTTTTTGATGCCGCCATAGTAATGCGTGTCCATCATTGCGATGCCCGTATCCTCATAAAGCGGAACAGGTTTCATGTCGATGCGTGGCACGTCGATGTGAGAGGCAACGATTCTAACACCTTCGGATAGCGGCTTTTCTCCGAACGCCACGGCGGCGAGGGCTTTGCCGCGGTTGACCATGAACACCTTATCGCCGCCTTCGCTGATGTCCCTAAATCCGTGAGCCTTGAGTTCGCTCACAAAGGTCTCCACCACTTCGCGCTCGGTCTTATTTGCCGACAAAAATTTCTTGTAATCATCGGCGAACTCGAATATCCTGGATTTTTCTTCGTCGGAGACAACATCCCAAACAAGTCTCCGTTCCCATTTGAGCTCTTTAATTTCCATGACATTCCTCCCGGTTTTCAAAGTCGGTTAATTCTAAAGCAAAACGCCCGACCGGCCCTCAGACCGGTGGGCAATCCAAATTTTTTATGAACGGTTTGATGTCGATTATCGGCGTGGAGTCGAAGGCATCGATTGGATCGATCTCTATCGTCCTTGAATTCAAAAACTTGCGGATTTTGACCGTGTATTTGCCGATGGGATTGGGTCTCAACGGGGAGCGGGTCGCAAAGACACCCCGAAGCGGCCGAGACCTATCGCCCATCGGATGGACTTTCAGCGTGCGTCTAAGTTCAGGTGTATTGTTGAGATGAAACCACACAAGCAGGATGATCCATTGCCCCTCCGTAAGCCCTTCCAGCGCCGCCTCAAATTCCTCGTGGATCTCAAGGATTGTTCTCCCATGTTTTTGTTTGACTTCACCGATAACCTTCAGTTCCAAAGCCTTCCCTCCCGATTTTTTGGATGACGAGGACGCCAAATGAATCCGAAACCAATTGCCAATCAGGTGATTTGATGATGCTGTCGATGAAACGCTCACCCTCCTGCCGACGCATCGGGGTGTAGTCATGCCAGCTTGTGTCAACGATGACCATCTGTGCATCCCTAAGTGTCGGAATCTGATAGGTATTTCGACGCAAAGCGAGATGAGGCGTGATGTGATTGCCCGCTGCGAGGGGCATTTCCGGCGGAATCGATTCGACGAATCGGTCAAGATACCGTTTCTTGGCGCCTTGAACCCGTTTGAGCGGCAGATAGACCTTGTAGGGAAACGCCAACGAAGATGTCAGGATTCCGAGCAAAATTAGCGGCAACGCCCTGTTCCCAAGCCTTTTGACCGCCTCGATAGTGATGAAGATCGAAACAGGCAGGAGAAGCGCAACATATTGGCCATAAAGACGATAGTGCATAGGCCATGTGTTCAAAATGTGTTCTGCGAACGGAAGTGCCAGCATGACGAGCAATTTCGGCATGAGAAGCGGCAGAAAACCAAAGGTCGCAAAATATCGAATTGCAACCTCTATCTTTTTGATCGACAGAACCTTATCTGAACCGTAGTTCAACGCAACCGATTCCAAAAGCCTGCCATGACGGTAGATCTCGGTTATTGCAAAGACGAAATACAGCCCGCTCAGGATTATCATGCTGATGCCCAGCGCCTTCCGCCTTTTATCGAAGATCAGAAAGTAAAGTCCTATCGAGGCCATGCCGACCGACACATCCTCCTTCAAAGTCAAGGAGATGGCAAGCATCAACGCCGCCCATCCGATTTTACCGGTATCGAGCCAATGCAATGCGAGCAAAAAGAGCGGTGTCGCAAGCACTTCCGGATGGAAATCGAACGCCGACATCCGATGCAGATAGTAATTCACGCACCAGAGCCAGATTATCAGCCAGCCGCTCGTTCGATCTATGCCTTTGCGTTTCAAAATTATAGCGATAATCGGAGGGACAGCGGCAAGCGCCACCGTCTGAGCAATCAACAAGATCTTGGGGTTCAACCAGATGTGGTAAAGAAGCGAAAGCGGATAGGCCGCTGGCCAAAAATGACCCGAAAAACCGTGAGACCAATTCAAGCTGTCCCAGACATCGCTGTGTGCGAAGATGTTATAGAGGATGTTCGCACGGATGCCGAGATCGTAACCTGTGCTGACATAGTGCTCGAACTGAAGGACTTTCAAAATCGAGATGATGAGGGCGAACCCAGCCGCAACAAACCAAGCCCATTTCAAGTCAATTTGAGATAATCGATTGCGATTCAACCAGATGATGCATGAGATCGATGTGATAAGGAGCGCAAAGTTGACGGAATGGACACGGAATTTGATTCCGAAAACTCGTGTTTCCAACCCGCCCGTTTGGATCACGATTGCAAAGGTCAGGATGAAAACGGCGAAGGCGGCCACGCCCAAAAGAAGGATCAATCTGTCAAGCCATCCGATGCCGAATTTGTCTCGCAAAAGTTTTAATTTCCAGAAGTCCATGATGACACAGCCATTGAAGCAGTTCAGATGGTCGTCGAGCGCATTAGGGCGGAATTATAATCCAAATTTTTTAAAAGCGGGCGAGCGCCGAAACACACCCGCCCGCAAGATTCGAGGATGCGGCTCATTTTCAAATATTTACACCATTACAATCGACCTTCTCAGAATGGGATTGCCCACTTGACCTTAATCGCTGCAACCTGCTCGGATACAGAGAGTTTCCCGTTTTCACGCTCGTAAAGCGTATTTAACACAATGTAGAACTTGGATTTCGGAAGGAACTCGTATTCAAAACGGAAGCCCACACGCATCGACTCCATCTCACGCTCGTCATCCGAGATGTTGAACACCGGTTCAAGCGACGAGTTGATCCGCATCGTCGGCGAGATGAAATAAGTCATCCAAGGGTTTACCCTCAAGGTTATGTATTTTAGGGACTTGTCTGGGTTGAAGACTGTCCAGTTGTTTGTGTTCAATCCGACCTCAAATCGGTTGGTTACAGGGATATCAATCCACAATCCATTGAGCGAGATCCAAGTGAGCACCGTGTCGATGTAGTCCCATCGATGAGAGAAATTGCTCCAGAACCCATAAGTTATTCTGCCCGAACCTTTCCAGTAATTTACACCAAGTCGATAGTTGTCAAACCACTGACCGAACTCGTAATCGCGCGCATATTCGGTGTTCACGCTCAAGCCGCTTCCGTCGCGCATCGAGAGGTAGATGCTCGTAAAAAACGTGTTGACATAAGGCTCTTCGGGTTCATGCCCTCTGCCGAATCCAAAAGTTGAGAAGATATGCCGCACTTTGCCTTCGTGGAATTTGAAGATCGGACCTCCGCCCAAAACGAACGATTCTGAACCCGGTAGGTCAGCCAAGTAGCCGGTTGCTGTGTTATCAAATTCCTTGTTCAGCGCCTTATAGGAGGCCATGAGCATCCAATCTTCGGCGAGATAAAGGCCGCCTGTTGTGAACGCCATCCCCGACTTAGCCTCCGGTGTCCTCGTGAAAACGACTTGGTAGAGAAGTTGTGAGTTGCCGTGCCTGAATGCGCCATCGATGTCAAACGAGTGGTAATTCTCGGCGAACCCCCATTCCGAAGGCTCTTTGCCGAGCGATTTACCGGCGTAAAGCATTCCAATCTCGGAATTTGTCCAGAACCGCTTTTTGATGCGAAGGACATTCCAGACGGCGGCCGGCTCCGTCCCGTAAGAGTAGTCCACATCGTCGGTCAGGATCGTGGCCGTTCCGAACTCGAATTTTGACGATTTCGATGTCATCTTCGCTCCGAAGATTATCGGCACTTCGGTTCCGTCGGACAGCCTGCGACCTATCCTTCTGGAGTAAAAAACGGTTATCGGACGGTAGAATCCCATGCCATGTCCCATTCTTGCAGGACTGAACACTTCTGTCGCCTCCACGAAAAACGGTCGGCGTTCGTGGAGCCACCGCTCGAATTTTGACAGGTTGAGCGCAAACGGATCGGCCTCAATCTGTGCGAAATCGGGATAGGCCGTGAAGTTGAACATGAAATCGGACCTGATGAGGCTGAAGTTGACGCCCGCTTTTGGCCGTGTCGATGCCTCACCGCTGTAATAGTCATATCTGACCAGCGCAACAGGATAGAACTCGGCGCCGTGCCCGCTGACCTTCGGCTTTACGCCGACCAACCGCCCGAACTCCGAAACGCGCAGTTCGGCCACCTCATCCGGCAGGACCCAATAGTCCGTTTCGTTGTTCTTTGCGATGTAACGCTCCAACTGAAGACCCCATTCGTGGAGTCCGGACTTGTGCCGAATGCTCCTGAACGGGATCTTGAGCTCTGCAACCCATTTGTGCGGATAGACTTTGACTGCGGAATACCAGATGCCGTCCCACGAGGCTTTCCTTCGTCCGTCGTCGGTTATAAGCTCGTCATATCGAAAGTTGCTCGCCGAAACCGAGAATTTGTAAGCGTTTGTCATAGAGTTAAATGTGTCCAAGTAAAGTTTTACTCGGTCTTCCCGTGCGGACATCGTGACCGTCGGCGAATCGTCCCCAGTGTAGCAGATGAAAAGCGCATAAAGATTTGTATCGTCTTGAAGGAATTTCACGACCGTCCGATAGCTCGGCTCGTGCCCGTAATATGGCTCAAATTGACGAAATTCGGTGATGGAATCGGCGATAGACCACACAGAATCGACGACCCCGTCGATTTTGGGCGCTTCGGACACATAGGTAACACCCACAGACAGCGCCCCGTTCAGCATAACTATCAAAATCAACAAGCCTTCCATTATCACCTCCATGCTGTATTAAAGAACTAATACACTATGAAATTTAAAGGCAAATCGCCTTCAGGTCAAATCCGGCGAGGCTATCAGTCATTTAGGTTGTGCTGTCAGGATAATTGTCGGATTTTCAGGGATATAACTTTCCCGACGCTTTTGTAACGCATCATCTTGAGGGTTATTCATTTCCATTGTCGGTTCTGTTGGAAGTTGTTCCCATCCTGAGCTTTCCCAAGAGGGGAGAGGACTCTGGCTTCCTCGCTTCCATGGGGAAAGGTCTTCGGATCAGGGCTTAAATCCACATTTACGAACAGCTTCCGACATTGATGACGATGGGACTGGACGACAATCGAGACGGTGGGTTACAGATGAGCTTCTAAGCCTACCCTCGTTTGCGTAGTCGCACGCCGAACATGTAATCGCATTGGAACCTTGCCCCATCGACATATAAGAACTTATCCCTCAAAAATTTAGTTGGAAATTCGGCAGGGGGCGGCTCGATCTCGAACTCCGGATGTTTTTCGAGAAATTTTTGGATTTGAAGCTCGTTTTCGCGCGGTTCGATTGTGCATGTGGTATAGACGAGCAGGCCGTTGGGACGCACGAATCGACTCCCGTTTTCCAAAATATCCTTTTGAATTTCAACGAGTTCGTCGATACGCTGGGGCGTCATCCTCCATCGGAGTTCCGGTCGGCGGCGGAGCGTTCCGAGCCCACTGCATGGGACATCCATGAAGACGATGTCGGCTTTTCGGCCGAACGAGATCTGGCGGCTGTCCGCCACGATCGGAAGGACAGAATTGGTTCCGAGCAAGTTCACGACCCGTTGCATCTCCTTTGCGCGGGAGAGGTGAATTTCGACTGCAATTATAGTTCCGTTATCCTGCATAAGCTCAGCCAGATGAGTAGCTTTTCCGCCCGGCGCCGCCGCTAAATCGTAGATCGTCATGCCCTCTTCTGGCGCTATGAAGTGAGCAACTAACTGGCTTGCAAAATCTTGGACGAAATAAGTCTCTTCGGGCAGGTCGATGAGTTGCGGTGGGTCGATCAGTTCAAACGATTCCGAGGGGAATTCGAGCTTTCGATAGCGGGCTTTCCGCATCTCCAACATCTTCAGGAAGGAATCTATATCGGTTTTCAACTGGTTGAAACGCAGATAGATATGCGGAGGCTCGTTGTTGTGCATCATAAATTCGACGGTTTTTTCGTATCCCCAAAGCTCTAACAATCTGAGATACAGCCATTTTGGATGTGAATGTTTTACCCATGGGTCTCGTGGTTCAGGTCGGTTCTCAGCGATCCGTCTCAGAACGCTGTTCACGAGTGCAGCCACTCCACGATGCCCAAACCGCTTTGCAAGCTGAACACCTTGAGACACAGCGGCATAATCTGGAATCCGCTCCATGAAAAGGATTTGATATGCCGAGATCCGCAGGATGTTCCGAATCCATGGTGTCAACTCGTCGAGCGAATAGCCTTTGAGGAACTTGGAGATAACCCAATCGAGGTGAAGCCGCATCTTGACGGTTCCATAGACCAGTTCTGTGAGGAGCCGTCTATCTCGGGCATCTTGCAGCTCAAAGAGATATGGGACGATGAGCTTATTAGTCCATCGACCGTCCTCGAGCACGGATTTGACGATGAGTAGCGCAAATTTGCGAACCTGTGAAATGCGCATAACGGCCACAATTTTAGCTCAGTTTGGGAACCTTTTCAGACGGATTGACAGCGAAGTCGAATTTGGAATGGATTTTAAGTCAAATTTTTTCAAAAGCTTGCGCTAAATCCTCAATCAGATCGTCGGCGTCTTCAATTCCACATGACAGGCGGACAAATCCGGGGCCGATGCCCATCTCCGCCCGTTGTTCGGGCGTAAGTCCGGCGTGCGATGTGTTGTAAGGCATGCTCACAAGGCTTTCGACACCGCCGAGACTCGTGGCCTCAGCCCACAACTTCAAGTTGTGCATAAACCTGACACCGTCTTCATCGGTTCCGTCGATCTCGAAGCTGACCATCCCGCCATAACCGTTTTTCAAGAGTTTGTCGGCAAGTTCCCTCTGCTCGTAGGATTTCAAACCGGGATAGATGACCTTTCGGACCTTTGGGTGATTTTCGAGAAATTCGGCGACTTTAAGGCCGTTTTCGTTGTGGCGCGCCATCCGCAGGGCAAAGGTCTTCAGTCCGCGCTCGACAAGGTAGGCCGGCAGCGGTTCCATCGACCCACCGAAGTGCAACATCGTCTCCCAGACCTGCTCGATAAGTTCTTTTGGCCCAACAGCGAACCCGGCGATGACATCGCTGTGTCCGTTGATGTATTTCGATGCGCTGTGGACGACAATGTCGGCACCGAGTTCAAGCGGCCGCAGGTTGAATGGAGTCAGAAAAGTGTTGTCCACGATAAGCATAGCTCCGTGTTCATGTGCAATTCGAGCGACGGCCTCGACATCGAGCAATTTCAGCAATGGATTGGAAATTGTCTCAAAATAAAGGACTTTCGTGTTCGGCTTTATGGCCTTCTCAATTGCCTCGACATCACGAGGTTCCACAAACGAAAGTTCAATTCCGAATTTCGGGAACTCCTTCTGGATGAGGTAGGAAGTGCCACCGTAAAGGTCGAGCGTGGTGAGCATGTGATCGCCTTGTTTCAAAAAAGTCAACAAGGTTGTTGCGATAGCAGCCATCCCGGAGGCGAACCCAACGCCGTCCTCAGCTCCTTCAAGCGCCGCCACTTTGAGCTCGACAGCTCTGCGAGTCGGATTGCCGTAACGTGTGTAAAGCCAAGCCTCACGAGCTTTGCCGCTCAAGATCTTCTCGTAATCCGAATCCGTCAATCTGAAAGTGGTTGAGAGAAACACCGGCGTGTTGACCGCACCTGTCTCAGAGTCTTGATATGTGCCAGCATGGACAGCCAATGTCGAAATGCCGTATTTTTTCCTAAATTCATCTTTCCTCATAATCATTTCACCTCTCTTTTCAAAAAGCGGCTATTTTATGAGCTAATCGAAAATATTACAAATCTTCGCAGGCTATTCGCCGTTTTGTTTGTGATGAAGAATTTTGTGTCAAAATTGGGCGTTCGTTTGTGCGCTGGTGTCGATGGTCGGCTGTTGCCTCCAACCGGTTGGGCAAGAGTGGACAAGGAATTTATGCTAATTGACGCCGCTGAAAGTGTTAGAATATAATTGCCCTCTCAAAAAGGAGGATTTTGGGTGAAGAGCCTCAAATGGAGAGTTATTCTCGTTTTGATACTTATCGCACTCGGCCTCTGGACACTCTATCCGACTTTCAGATACTACTCGATGTCTCCGGAGGAACGAGCAAAACTGCCAAAGTCAGAGCTTTTATCGCTCAGAAAGAAGGCCATCAACCTCGGCCTTGACCTTCAGGGTGGAATGTATCTCATGCTGGAGATCGACAAGACCAAGTTGCCGCCGGATGAGGACTTAAATCGCGCTGTTGAACGCGCCATCGAGATCATCCGCAACCGCGTTGACCAATGGGGCGTGTTCGAGCCGTCGATTCAGAAGCTCAAGGACGATCGAATTTTGGTGCAACTGCCCGGCGTGCTCGACCGCGACCGAGCTGTGTCCCTGATCGGAAGGACTGCTCTGCTCGAATTCAAGCTTGTTGCGAAGGAAGACCTCATAGAGCAGACATTCAAAGCCATCGACAAGGTCTTGAGGCTTAAAGAGGTCGGTGATACCACCCAGATCGACACCACACAATTAGGCCCGTTCACTCAGTATTTCAGGGCTTTTGAACGAAATGTCGTTGTCCGTGAGGATGATGTTCCCAAAATTGATAGCATTCTGAACCTTCCAGAAGTCAAGAAGGTCATCCCAGCGGGTTACGAGTTCCTTTGGGGCAAGTCCTTTGAGGTTCAGGGCGTCAAATACCGACCGCTGTTCCTCGTGAAGGCCGAGCCTGAGTTGACCGGTGCGCACATCAAGAACGCATTGCACACCATAGGCACAGGCACAGACCCGCAAGTTGCCAACCGTCCGATAGTTCTGCTCGAATTCGACCGTAAGGGCGCCTCGAAGTTTGCAGCGGTAACCGGCGCAAATGTCGGGCGGCGGCTCGCCATCGTGCTCGACAACCTCGTCCAATCGGCGCCGGTGATTCAGGAACGGATTCCGGGCGGACGCGCCCGTATCACGGGATTTGAAAGTCTCGATGAGGCAAAGGAATTGGCCATCGTGCTCCGTGCTGGTGCATTGCCTGCGCCGGTGAAGATTGTCGAGGAGCGCACTGTAGGACCGAGTCTCGGCCGCGATTCTATCAGGCGCGGAATCATGGCGTTGCTCATCGGAGTCGCTGCTGTGATGCTGTTCATGATCATCTATTATCGGCTCAGCGGTGTGATAGCCGACTTTGCACTTATCCTCGAAATGTTTTTCATCGTCGCATTTCTCGCCGGGCTTCACGCCACCCTGACACTTCCGGGTTTGGCTGGCTTGATCCTGACGGCAGGCATAGCAGTTGACGCCAATGTGCTGATTTTTGAGCGCATCCGTGAGGAGCTGCGGGCAGGGAAGCCGCCTGCAACCGCTGTCGATACGGCTTACAAACGGGCACAGATCACCATCTTCGACGCCAATCTGACGACGCTTATCGCTGCATTGGTGCTCTTTAAGTTCGGGACAGGTCCGATCAAGGGGTTCGGCACGACGCTCTCACTCGGAATCATCATCAACTTCTTCACCGCCATCTTCGTAACGCGCATCATCTTTGACTACTTGACCAAAGTCAAACAGGTCGAGGCCATAAGCATCTGAAGGGAGGACGACAATGCTTCAACTTTTACAAAATCCGAATTTTGACATCATAGGCAAACGGCGTTACGCCTTTATCTTCTCGCTCGCCCTTATTGTTCTCAGTGTCGTGGCCATAATCGCAAGGGGCGGACTGATTTACGGGATCGATTTCACAGGCGGCAACCTCGTGCAGATCCGCACCGAACGGCCTGTTGACATCGCTGACATCCGTTCTGTCCTCTTGGACATGGGGATAAAGGCCGAAGTTCAGGATTTCGGTTCGCCTCAAGACTTCGTGATCAAATACAAAGAGGAGCTCGACGCATCGAAAATTGTCGAAAGACTTAGGGCGAAACTCGGTGTCGATGTCCAAAAACTCAGAGTTGAAAAGGTTGGTCCGAAAGTCGGTAAGGAGCTGCAGCACAAGGCGACGGTTGCAGTTACGATCGGGCTGCTCCTCATGTTGCTTTACATCACCGTTAGATTTGATTTCCGGTTTGGTCTCGGTTCGGTCATTGCACTCTTCCACGATGTGTTCATCACACTCGGCATTTTCACATTGCTCGGAAAGGAGATCACGGTTGAGATAGTTGCGGCATTCCTGACCATTGTCGGTTACTCGATAAACGACTCGATCGTGGTGTCAGACCGTGTGCGCGAGAACCTTAAGAAAATTGGAAAGGTTGTTCGCGCTGATCACTTTGTTGAGGTTGTCAATCGAAGTATCAACGAGACGCTTTCCAGAACGCTCATCACATCGTTGACCACATTGCTTGTCTTGATCTCGGTTTTGATCTTCGGCGGCCCTGTAATTTTCGATTTCGCATTTGCTTTGACTGTGGGAGTGATAGTCGGAACCTATTCGTCGATTTTTGTTGTCGCTGCGCTTGTGGTCGAATGGCGTTTGTATCGTGAGCGCAAGAAGTTGGCAACGGCTCCAAAGCCTGCCGCCAATGCCAAGAAAGCCGCAGCCAAACCGGTGCAGCCTACCGCCGCTCCAAGCGTTACTACAACCGAAGCTCCTGAAGTCAAATCTGTTACAACGACAGGCATCACACCTAAACCACCAAAACGGCGTAAAAAGAAGAAAAAGAGGAAAAAGTGAGATTCGGGGTAATTGGGAATGTCAAGAAACCGAGAACTTTTGAGGTTCTAAGGACACTTGAAAGCCTTCTTAACGACGGCGAGGCTGTGCTTGATGCCGGTCTCGCCGATTTCTTTTCTTCAGAAAAATTCGAGTTCGTCCCGATCGAGCAAATTGCGGATGTCTCCGATGCGATCATCGTGATAGGCGGCGACGGGACTTTCCTGAAAGCGGCAAGATATTCAAAAGGTAAGCCTTTGACAGGCATAAATTTGGGTCGGGTCGGATTTCTGACAACTTTTGATGAGCAGGATCTGCCCTTGATCATCAAGCGGTTCAGAAACGGCGAGTTCGATGTCGAGCGGCGGATGGGCGTGGCGTGTGAGCGATTGGTGAATAACCAAAAGTTCTGGGGATTAAACGAGATAGTGCTTGTTTCGACAAGTGCAGCTCGAATTTTGGAAATTGAGGTCTCATCCTGTGGTCTTGTCGTTGCTCGCCTCAGAGCTGACGGCATCATGGTGGCTTCGCCCACAGGTTCAACAGCTTACAACCTCGCAGCCGGCGGCCCGATAATCCATCCGACGATGGATGCGCTGATCGTAACGCCAATTTGCGCACACACTTTGACGCTAAGACCGTTCGTTTTGCCACCGGATTGTAGGGTTACAATCACGGCGCGCTCGCGCGGCGGAAAAGTCCTGCTTTCGGCCGATGGTCAGGACGAGGAGATGATCGACAACGGAGAAGCCGTCGTGTTCTGGGCGGTCAGGAACGCTGTTTCCATCGCAAAGTTCCCGGAATCGCCTGAGTTCTTTGAACTTTTGAAAGCAAAATTCAGGTGGGGTTGAGAGATGTTCACCGGATTGATCGAAGCTGTCGGAAAGATAGGAGACCTTAAGCCCGCCGGGAGTGGACGGCGTGTGTTCGTTGAGACGAAACTCGAAGTTCATGAAAGCGATTCGGTTGCGGTCGATGGCGTGTGCTTGACGGTGGAGAAGGTCGAACCCGACGGATTTTGGACTTACATGTCGCCCGAAACACTGAGGGTCAGCAAGTTCGGCCGCACACTGTCCATCGGGATGGCCGTCAACCTTGAGCGTGCGCTCGAAGTCGGTGCGCGCATGGGCGGCCATTTCGTGCTCGGACATGTCGATGCAATAGGCCGACTTATCGCTGTCCGACCGAACCGTGAGACCACCGCATGGGAAATCGAAGTCCTCAATCCGAAGTTGGCTAAATATTTGGTCTTCAAAGGTTCAATTGCAGTTGACGGCGTCAGTTTGACGATCAACGAGGTCTATGGGGTCAGGTTTAAGGTTCAGTTGATTCCTTACACATTGGAACACACCACATTCAAGGCCAAACACATCGGCGACATTTTCAACCTTGAGTTTGACATCATTGCAAAATATGTCGAAAAATTTGTAGCAGAACGGGTTGCAAGATGATAAAAACCTTCCATAGCCAATTCAAATCCAACGGAGGAGAGCCAATGATCGATGCAAGAGAACTGGCGGTGACCGAACGAGTCAAATCGATAGAACTTGTCATTCCGGTGGTCAGTGGCAAGGGAGGTGTTGGAAAATCGACTGTCGCAGCTATGCTTGCGATGGCGCTCGCCGAGCGGAGACGGGTCGGACTGCTCGATTTGGACTTCTGGGGTGCATCGCTTCACACACTGCTCGGCGTCGAAATCTCCGAATTTCCGTCCGAAGACAAAGGCATCATCCCGATCGAATTTCACGGCATAAAGTTCATGTCCGCAGCGTTTTACACGCGAAACCGGCCTCTGCCAATTCGGGGCAGCGAATACACCGATGCGTTCCTTGAGCTGATGGCGGTTACGAGATGGGATGACATCGACATTTTGGTCATCGACATGCCCCCGAGCTTGGGCGATCCGTTCTTGAACGCAGTCAAGTATTTGCCGCATGGTAAGTTCGTCGTGGTAACTACGCCGTCAAAATTGTCGATAAATGTGGCACGAAACACTCTGCTTTTGCTCAAAGAACAGGGTTTCCGCATCATCGCACTCGTGGAAAACATGGTCGTCGATCCCGATGAGTCCGAAGCAGAGAAGTTGGTCTCCGAGTTTGAAGTGCCTTATCTCGTTAAGCTTCCGTATTCCAAAGAGTTGGAAAGCGCCATAGGACAGGTGGAAAGGCTCAAACAGACCAAACTTTTTGAAAAGGTCAAGGGGTTGGCGGCAATTTTTTGAATCCACCTGAATTTTTGGCCGACCTTTTTGAATAAAACCGCTGTCCCTTGCTAAAATTTCGATTCCAAAAACTTGGAGGTGTAAGATGTTGGCGTTGTTTGCTTTGTTTTTGGTCTCGCAGGTGGTTTTGAACGAGGTCATGGCGAATCCAAGTGGCCGTGAGACAGGGACGGGCGCTCCCGGAAGACGCAACGAGTTTGTCGAGATTTTCAACAACACATCCGAAACGGTAAACCTAACGGGTTGGAAGTTGGGCGATGACGAGCGCATAAGCCCACTTATCCCCTTCCCCGACTCCTCAATTCTGGAACTTTATCCGAATGTTGTGCTTGAACTTCGACTCCCGCCCGAAGGCTATGCGGTTGTCCTTGACCGTGATTATCTCGATGTCGGAAACGGCTCCTATCCTCAGCCATACGAGTTGCCTCCCGGGACAGTGGTCTTGTCCGTCGAGGGGTCGAGCATTGGCGACGGCCTTGCCAACGATGATCCCCTGTTCCTTTTGGATGAGGTGGACGATACGGTCGATGAATATCCCGCTGGGTTTAACCCGCCGGACGGCGTCTCGATGGAAAGGAGGCTGCCCGAACTTGACGAATGGTTGCTTTCACGGAACGGATGCACGCCCGGCGCAAGGAATTCGGTCTCAGTTCGCTACGATGCCGCACTGATACTTGATGGACTTGCGGTCTCGCCGAACTTTCCTCAGCCGTTCGATGAGATCACCTTGTCGTTTAACCTCGTAAATTTCGGGATTTATGAGATCGGAGATGTGCGCATCTGCTCAAAATTCGCTGAGAGAACCCGATGTCTTCCTTCGGAGGTTATTGCACCGAATGAGACCACATCTTTGCAGATCGACATAGGGGCGTTCGACGAGGGCACCGTCGAAGGTCAACTGTTTTTGACCGCCGAATCAGATGAAATCCCCTCGAATGACACGATTTATATCTCTTTCTCTGTGGGCATATCGGAACTTATCCTCAACGAAATCCTTTACAGCGGCACATCGGAGTGGATTGAACTTTACAACAGGAGCGGCAGGATGATAAATGTCGAAGGGGTCTCTGTGAGGGACAGGAGCGGCAAGAGGAGCGAGGGATGCCCCGATTTTGGACTGGAAGGTCATGGATTTCTGGTTCTGACAGGCGATTCGACCTTTTGCACCTCAAACCCAACGATAAATTGCTTGTATCTCAAGGACTTCCCTGTGCTGAACAATTCGTCGGAAGATGTCGTCATCATGAACTCCGTCGGAATACCGATCGATTCGGTCTCCTACTCCAGCGGATGGGGTGGACGAGATGGTCGTTCGCTCGAACGGATTACGGATCAGGTTCCGGGATGGGACAGATACAACTGGACGGAATCGACCTCGCCGAGCGGGAGCACGCCGGGCACAAAAAACTCGGTCTCCGTATCGTCCGAGACGCCGAGATCGGGCGAGCTGTTCGGGTTTTCGTCCAGAATTATCTCGTCATCCGATGGAATAGCGGTCTTAAACTACCAACTTCCGAATGTGCCTGCGACAGTCAAGATTATGGTGTTCAACGAAATAGGCCAACAGGCGATGCCGACTTTTGTGAAAAATGTGAGCACGCCGACCGGCCAGATATTTTTGGATGTCCGAAGTCTCAAAAGAGGGCTTTACATCTTGCTTTTTGAGGCAGTTGACTACGATGGAGCCGTGTTATCCCAAAAGAAGACTTTCAGTGTGAGATAGAAATTTGTAATCGGTTGAAACACATTTGTGTCGAGAGGCCCGAAATTGACACAAAAAAGTCAGGCCGTCAAAATAGCCCGTCGAAAAATTGGAGGTTTGTCATGATCTGTGTAGTTACAGGAACTAATCGAGGCATCGGGTTCGCACTCACAAAGGAGCTGTTGAGTCGTGGCCATGAAGTCCATGCTACGGCAAGAAATCCAGAACAAGCATCTGGATTGAAAGGTCTTAAAGAGAAATTTGGCGACAAATTGCAGATTTACCAGCTTGACATTGCCGACCACCAATCGGTTAAGCGGTTCGCCGAAGAATTGACCGCAGAACGAATCGACCTGCTGATAAATAACGCCGGCATAATGGACAAGGGCAATCGATTTCCTAACATTTCGATGGCCGATGTCGAGGAGGTCGTCAAAGTTGATGCACTTGCGCATCTTGATGTAACTCTGGCACTTGTCGATAAACTCAAGCATGGGATAAACCCGAAGATCGTGAACATAACATCGATTCTCGGATCGATTGAACTTGTGAAGGATTTCGGCACCGATGCCTATGGCTATCGGATAGGTAAGGCTGCCTTGAACATGATTTCGCGCCTCTTGGCTTTTGACCTGATGCACTATGGGATAAGCGTCTATGCGGTTCATCCGGGCTGGGTTAGGACACGGATGGGCGGCGAGGCCGCACCGATCCTACCGGAGGAGTCCGCGCGCGGCATCATCGACACCGTTTCCAAGCTGACAATCAACGATTCCGGCGGGTATTTCGATTGGCAGGGGAGGCGTCTGCCATGGTAGAACGGATCGCCGGGACAGCACACAACTTGGCGCTCAAGCTCCTTCATGTGCTCCCCGGTTTTCTGTTGCTTTTGCTGAAGCTCGTCGGCGTCGTTCTCATTTTTTACGCAGCCTCATGGGCGAAAAAGCATATAGGCTATCGATTTCTGCTTCCGGCCTTCGCAAGGAAAGGCGCCTATGCCGAAAATGTCGGTCGGGCTGTGATCCATTACACCTTTTTAGGGGTAGCGGTCGTCCTGTCGCTCAACCTGCTCGGTGTCAAACTGAC